>Ga0183097_10146_pt1 | contig 232837 bp, 215 predicted proteins | sample BioMet8_FD_128883 | JGI IMG/M metagenome (GOLD analysis project Ga0183097, IMG submission 128883) | Microbial communities from bioreactor (seeded with sewage sludge) at Lawrence Berkeley National Lab, California, USA - Biofuel... | ecosystem: Engineered > Bioreactor > Anaerobic > Unclassified ... | reverse complement strand
GCGGCCGCCCAGACGGCAAGCGAAGACGCTTGCCGTCTGGGCGGCCGCGAGGGGGGGGGACAAAACGCCCTTGGGCTATGAAAAAAACGGGACAGGGGGTCTGGGGGGAATGATTCCCCCCAGCGGGTCCAGGGCAGCGCCCTGGCGGTGAGGGTCCGGGAGAGGCAGAGCCTCGCCCGGCCGCCGGAGGCATCCAAGGCAGCGCCCTGATTACACGGCCGTGCGCGGACGGACCAGCAGCAGGCCGGCGAAGTAGGCGCATAGCAGCCAGGGCCCGACCTGGACGCCGGTCCAGACCGCCAGGGCCGTAGCCAGAAGCGGCGCCAGGTAGGCCCCGGTCGTGACGATCTTGAGGGAAAGGGGCATGTCCCGTCCGGCCTCGGTCCAGGCGCGCACCAGGGCGAAGATGGAAAAGAGCGCCAGGGTCCAGTCGTAATCGTAGGCGTAGTGCGGCAAGAGCAGGCAGGCGGCCAGGACCGAGGCCCGTTCGATCCAGACGTTGCGCACCGCCACGACGGCAGAGACCAGCCCGGCCAGGGCGCCGGCCACGGACAGGCCCTGGAGGGCATAGGCCGCGCCGTTGCCCAGGCCGGAAAGCCTGGCCGCGGCGAAGGCCGTCGTCATCTTGGCAAAGGGGGCGAACCCGTGTTCCACGATCCGCGTCGCCCCGGCCAAGGCCCCGAAAAACGCCTGCCACAGGCCGCCGCCGAAGACCGCTTCGGCAAGCGCCGCCAGCCCGGCAAAGGTGATCGCCGCCCAGACGAGCGGCCGCCAGCGTTTCTTGAGGATGGCATAGACAAAGATCGCCGCCACCACATGGGGTTTGATGCAGGCCAGCCCCAGCAGCACGCCGCTCCACCGCTCCCGGCGTTCGAGGAGCAGCAGCCCGCCCGCGGCCGACGCCGCCACGAACAGGGCCACCTGCCCCTGGCTCAGGCACTGGAACACGGCCGGCGCAGCGAAAAAGAGCAACGCGCTTTCCCTCCCCGGCAGGCCGAAGGCCCGGGCCGCCGCGTAGCCGGCCGCCAGGGAGGCCAGGCTGAACAGCGCTAGGGCGACCCCAAACGGCAACGGAGCCAGTCCCGCCAGCGGCAGGAGCACGACCGGCGGATGCAGGAAAAACAGGGGATGGACGATGTCCTCGCCGAGGACGCGATTTTCCTCGCGGTAATCGGCGGCGGGATCGTAGGCCAAAACCGGCCGGGGGCCGACGGCCAGCCTGGCCGCGCTGTAAAAAAGCACGAAGTCGCCGCCCACGATGCGGCCGTTCGCATCGCGCAGCCCGTGGCCCAACAGGACGACGGCCAGCCAGACGGCCGCAGAGAGGACGATCAGGGCGCGGGTGTAGAAGCGGAAGCGGCCGTCATCGAGGAACAGCCGCACCGGGCCGCCTGCCGGGAGGCCGGGCCGTCCGCCCCGGCCGGTCGCCGTCTGACCTGTATCCATGGTTCCCGCCCCTCGCCTCGCAAAGGCACCCCGCTACGCCGACATGCCGCACAGTTCGAGCAGCCAGTAGCACACGTAGGCGGCCACGGCCGAGACCGGAATGGTCAGCACCCAGGCCACGACCAGCTTGCCGGCCACGCCCCAGCGCACGGCCGACAGCCGCTTGGACGCCCCCACCCCGATGACCGTGGTGGAGATGGTGTGGGTGGTGGAGACCGGCATGCCCAGGGCCGAAGCCCCGCAAATGACGAGCGCCGCCGACGTCTCGGCCGCGAAGCCGTGGATGGGCTCCAGCTTGAAGATCTTGTGGCCCATGGTCCGCACGATCTTCCAGCCGCCGGTGGCCGTCCCCAGGCCCATGGCCATGGCGCAGGCCAGCTTCACCCAGAACGGCACCGTGATTTCGGGGATTTCGTGGAAGATGAACAGGGCCAGGGTAATGATGCCCATGGTCTTCTGGGCGTCGTTTAAGCCATGGCTGGTGGCCATGAAGGCCGAAGACAGGATTTGCAGTTTCTTGAAGAGGAAGTTGACCCGCCGGGGCGTGGACTTCCGCACCAGCCAGGACAGCAGCACCATGAGGAAGTAGCCCGAACTGAAACCGGCCAGCGGCGAGAGCACCAGCGGCAGCAGGATCTTGTAGGCGATGGAGCCGTAGCTCGGGGCGTCCCAGCCGCCGAAGGCGATAGCCGCGCCGATCAGGCCGCCGACCAGGGCATGGGACGAGGACGAGGGCAGGCCCAGGTACCAGGTGAGCAGGTTCCAGGCGATGGCCCCGAGCAGGGCGGCCAGGACCAGGGCCTGGGAGCCGGTGACCAGATCCGGCCGCACGATGTCGCTGCCGATGGTATGGGCCACGGCCGTTCCCAGAAAGGCCCCGAGCAGGTTGAGCGCTCCGGCCATGAACACGGCGGTCACAGGCGAAAGCACCTTGGTGGAGACCACGGTGGCGATGGCGTTGGCGCTGTCATGAACGCCATTGGTGAAATCGAACAACAGGGCGATGCCGATGACGGCCACGAGCAACAGGGGGATCTCAAGCATTTTTGAGGATCACTCCTTCCAGGATGTCCGCCAGCGACTCCGTGCGGTTGACCGCGTCCTCGATGCGGTCGAAGATGTGCTTCCATTTGACGATATCGAGAATGGCGGCATAATCCGCCTTTTCCTCACCGCCGTCGTAGAGTTCCCCGATCCCCACCATGATGAGTGTTTCGCACTCGTACTTGAGGCTCTCCACCTTGTGGATGTTTTCCTCGGCCTGCTTCTTCCGGCTCATGAGGGCCAGCACCTCGCCGAGCTCGTCGATCATCACCCGCAGGTTGGAGATGACCCGCTTGGCCGGATAGCGGATGCGGTCGAAGCCGAACAGGCCGATGCGCGAGGCGATGGCCTTGATGAGGTTGAGGATGTCTTCCTGGGTGAGGTTGATCTGATGGATGTCTTCGCGGTCGATGGGGGTGATGAAGGTGAGGGACAATTCCTTGGCGATACGCCGGCTGATGGCGTTGCCCTCGGATTCGAGGATATTGATGGTCTTGCAATGTTCCTCGACTTCGGCAAACGAGGTGAACAGATCATCGAGGACGCCGGCCGCCTTGGCAAGCTTGCGATGTTGTTCCTTAAAAAGATCGTAAAATTTCACTGACCTGGGGAACAGGCTGAAGCCCATGCGCGTCTCCGCTGGTTAAGGGACCGCCGCCGAGACCGCCGGCATCACAACAATGCCGGACGTGTCCGCGCCGGGGTCGTTTCCGTCATATGGCGCACGAGGCGCGGGGAATCCGGACCAGCCGGCCTGCCCCGTCCTCACCAATGGAACCGCCGAAGGCCGCCGCTTCCGCATCGGAAAGCACGGCGCCCGGGGCGGTCGGTCCTTCGAAACATACGGCCACGCCCGTGGCATCCTCGGTGACCGAGACGGCCACGGCGGCGCCTTCCGGGATATGGGACAAAATGGCCCCGAACACCCGGGTCAACAGCGCGTGACCGACCGGCACCGGAATCGCCCCTTCCGGGAAGGACACCAGCCGGACCGTCACCCCCCTGGCCCGCAGCAGGGAGCCGGCGGCCACCATGGCCTGGCGCAGCACGGCCAGGGCGTCGGTGGCCGGGGCGGAGGTGGCCGCCGCCGAGAAGCGGTCCCGGGCCGCGGCCAGGAGGTCGTCGATGACCCCCTGCATCTCCTCGGCCCCCCGGACGATCACGTCCAGGGCGGAGGCCGCCGCCTGGGGATCGCCGGCGGTCATGTCCCGGGCCGTTTCGGCATAGCCGCGCACCTTGGTCAAGGGGGTGCGCAGGCGGTGGGAGGCGTCGATCACGAAATCCCGGAAAATGCCGTCCATGGCCGCCGCTTCGGTGATGTCGTGAAAGGTGACCACGCGGCTGGCCCCGGCCTCGCCGGCCCCGGCCACCGGCACCACGCTGACCTCGGCCAGCCGGCCGCCCGGCAGGGCGAAGCGCCCGGAGCATCCCGAACCGCCCGGTCCGGGCATGGCTCCGGTCAGCCAGCGTTCGATGTCGAGGCTCATGCCGGCCTCGATGGGCGTCTTGCCCACCAGGACGTCGCACTCGGGGAACATGGCGACCAGGGCCCGGTTGACGGCGAGCATCCGCCCCTGGGCGTCCAGGATGGCCACGCCCTCGGCCATGCCGTCCAGGATGGCCTCCTGCCGACGGCGGCGCTCCTCGATCTCCCGGACGTGGGCGCCCACCCGCTCGGCCAGGACGTTGACCGCCTCGGCCAGGGGGATGAAGTCCCGCGCCGGCACGATATGGATGCGCCGGTCGAATTCGCCCTGGCCGATGGCCGCCACCACCCCGGAAATTTCCCGCAGCGAGCCGGACATGCCCCGGGCCAAGCCGTAGGCCACCAGTCCCCCGGCCACGAAGACCAGCCCCAGGACCGCCAGGAGGACGTTGCGCAGCCGGTCGAGCTCCTGGCGCAAGGCGGAAAAGGGCAGGGCCAACCGCACCACGCCGGCCGGCGCCCCGGCCGCCCCGGCGAAGGTGCCGGCCACGTAGAGCATATCCCGGCCCAGGGTGTGGCTTTGCCGCTCGTCCTGGCCGTAGCCGGAAGCCAGGGCCTGCCGCACTTCGGGCCGATCACCATGGTTTTCCATCTCGGCCACGTCGGCGGGTTTGACCGCCGAGTCCGCCAGCACCCGGCCGCCCACGATGTAGGTCAGCCGGAAGCCCATGTGTTCGCCCAGCTCGTCCACCGTGGCGGCCAGGGACTCCGGACCGGCGAACGGCGCCCGCTGGCGCAGCAGATAGCGGACGAAACCCAGGGTGGTCCGGGCCCGCTGCTCGGCCTCCACCACCACCGCCCGCTCGGCCTGCCGGGTGGCGAACACAAAAACGACACAGGAAATCAGGAGAAAAAAGCCCCAGGTCCAAACCAAATACGTAAAAGTAATGGAGCGTTTGGCCATGGATCCTCCCGAACGTGACGCCCGCGTGACGATTCCGTGCCAACGCGAGTGGGGAAGATATAGGCGGAGCGAGGCCAGGCCGCAAGCCTGGAATGTCCTTTCCCCTTGCGCGAAACGGGGGGCAGAGGCTACAGCCTGCCCTGGAGGTCGTCGATGTCCCGTCCCGCCCGCCTGTCCCTCCCGCTCGTGGGGATGTTCGCCCTGCTCGCGGCGGCGTTCGCCGGCTGCGCCCGGCTGCCCGATCCGGCGGTCCGGCGGCAGGCGGCCCTGGCCCTGGCGGCGCGCGGCGGGCTGGCCCCGCTGCCCCCGGCGCACGCCCGGCTGCCGGTGCTGGCCCTCGGCCGCGACGGCCCCGGCGAGGACCTGACCGTCTACATCGAGGGCGATGGCCTGGCCTTCCTCAACCGGACCACCCCGTCGCCGGACCCGACGCCGCTTTCGCCGCTCGCCCTCAAGCTGGCCCTGGCGGACCCCGCCCCCAAGCTCGCCTACCTGGGCCGCCCCTGCCAGTACGCCGCGCCCCTGCCCGCCGCCTGCCGGCCGGACCTCTGGACCGCCGCCCGCTTCGGGGTCGAGGACCTGGCCGCCCTGGACCTGGCCCTTGACGCGGCCAAAGAGGCCCTGGGCGCCCGGCGGCTGCATCTCGTCGGCTATTCCGGCGGCGGCGGCATGGCCGTGCTGTTGGCTGCCCGCCGCGACGACGTGGTCGATCTGGTGACCGTGGCCGGCAATCTCGATACCCGGGCCTTCGTGGCCTGGCACAAGGTGACGCCCATGACCGGCTCGGCCAATCCCATGGACGCGGCCGCGGCCGTGTCCCGGCTGCCCCAGGTGCACGTCAGCGGCGGCGCCGACCGCATCTGCCCGCCCTTTCTGGCCGAAGCCTTCCTGGCCAAGGAGGGCACCCCGTCCCGGGCCAGCCGGCTGGTCCTGCCGGGCGTCACCCATTATCACGGGTATGAAACGGCCTGGCCGACAGTGCTCGGCCGCATCCGGCAACGCCTGCGCCTCGCTGCCGCCACCGGCCACGCCGGGGTGGCCCCGTCAGGCGAGGATGGTGTTGCCAGCGCTTCGAAAATGGAATAATTTACGCTATCCTCTATCCTTCAACCAGGAGCGTCCCATGCGCCGCACCCCCCTTCTTCTCGGCCTGGCCCTGTGCGTGGCCCTTACCGCATGCAAAACCTTAAACGCCATACAACCGACCGATATTTCAGGCACGCCGACGGTCTATTCCGTGGTGAAGAAAGCGCCTGATCCGGCCCTGGTGGGCTGCTTCGTCCGCCCCAAGCCGGTGGAATACAAGCGCCCCAACAGCTATGAATTCTGCCTGATCCAAAAGGGCGACAAGTACGCCATGTATTACTACATCCTGGACGGCAAATCCCAGGCCACCTTCAAGGGCTGGTCACCGAGCCTGATCGACGGCGACTCCATCACCAGCGGCTACGACGAAAGCCGGTATTTCGTGCAGGACGGCGGCGTCTGGCAGATGACCACCGTGGGCGGCCCCCACAAGATGCTGCCCGCCAAGAGCCGGCCGTAAGCGGCAAAAACGGCGGCCCTCCCGGCCCATTTTCCGGTGACGGCCAACCCGCCTTCTTTGGCCCGGCCTCCTGATGCGGGGGCAGAGGGACGGCAGCCGGCGGGGCGTCTCTCCTGCGAGGCGCTCCGCCGGCATCACGCCTGATCCGGGAGGCGTGGCCCGCGCCTCGCCCCGGCAGGGGAAGAGCGGATGACAACACCATCTTTTCCGTCTATAGCCGGCCCATGTGGCAAATGATCCTCGTCTTTGTCTGTATCTTCGCCGTACTGAGCGCAGGCCTGTGGTTTTTCATCCAGCAGACCACCCGCAAACGCCATGACGTCATCGCACCGGGGAAATTCGATTTCGACGCCTTCAAGGCCCGGGAAATCACCCGGCGGGGCATCCACGACATGACGCGACTCGGCAAGGAACGCTAGCGCCCCCGTTTTTCCCCACCCGCTGCCCGCGTCACGGCAACCGGCGCCTCCCGGCGACCGGACGTAAGGAGTTCCACATGCACCACCTGCCCATCCGCCGCGTCCTCGGCCTGGTCCTCCTGGCCCTCTTTTCCGCCACGGCCGCCTGGACCGCCGAGACGCCGTCCAATCTGGCCGGCATCGAACTCGGCGGCGTAGCCGCCCACATGAAACGCCGCATCCGGACCCACAAGCCGCGGGCCGTGGACGGTGCCCCCTGGCTCGTCCGCCTGCCCGTGACCCCCGACGCCTTCTTCTCCGGCGGCTACGTCCTGGTGGGCAAATGCGCCGCCCCCGGCCGGATCATCCGCATCAAGATGCACTACCGGGACGGCAGCATGGAATTTTTTAGGAAAATTTCCGGAGAAATGCTTGCACGTTACGGCGATCCGACGGAATATAAGGGCGGCATCGACGGCCGGAGCATGGGCAACAAGTGGTCCTTCAACGACCCCTGGGCCCGGCCGCTGAGCCTCATCCTCCAGCGCACCGAGGGCGAAGACCCGGAGACCGGAACCGGCAACACCATCAAATTCACCAACTGGGGGATGCTCGAAGCCGAACGGGCCTGCTGGCAGGAACGCCACCCCAAGGCCGGCAGTCCCGCCGGATCCGGCGCCAAAAACCGGACCAACGACGCCGGATACCTTCCCCGCTAGCCAGGATGCCGCGCGCCGACCGCAATGTGAGGTGGCCATGGCCGCAGAACGCACCGACATCGACGAACAACACCAGCTCTTCCTGGAGATGATCGACGAACTGGGCGACCGCATCGGCGCCGGCGCCCAGCGCCAGGGACTCCTCGACGCCCTCCAGGGCGTGCGCATCTACGCCGATATCCACTTCGGCGACGAGGAAGCCCTCATGAGCGCCCAACACTATCCCGAATTGGCCGCCCACCGCCGCCGCCACGAAACCTTCCGCCATATGATCAACGACCTGGAAGCCCGCGCCAAGGACGGCCCCGGCCTCGTCTCCCTGGAAATGCTCGAATTCCTGGGCCAGTGGTTCATCGGCCACATCCGCACCGAAGACCAGCGCTTCGCCGCCTTCGCCCACGCCCACGCCTAGCGAAGATTGGAGACGAAGAGATGCCTCCGGCGGCCAGGGCGCTGCCCTGGACCTGCTGGGGGGAATCATTCCCCCCAGACCCCCTGCCCTGTTTTTTTCACAGCCAAAGAGCGTTTTGACGCACCCTTCGCGGCCGCCCAGGCGGCAAGCGTCTTCGGTTGCCACCTGGGCGGCCGCGCATCGAGGGGTCCGGGGGCATCATGCCCCCGGCCGCCGGAGGCATCTTCGTCTTCGACACCCGGCCGTCAGGCCAGGGCCTCGTCGATATAGCTGGGGATAGGGACGCCGGCCTTGGTGAGGTTGTCCCGGGCCACCCGGACCTTTTCCAGGGGGATGCCCCGTTCCCGCCAATAGCGGGCCGGGTCGTCGATAAAGGCCTCGATGACGGCGCCGCCCTCTTCGTAGCTTTGGGCCTCGTGGCAGCAGGCGACGATCCAGGCGGGGCCGAGCGGTCCGAGCTGGTGGCCGCCGGCGGCCAGATCGCTGGCCAGGGTACGGAACTGGCCCAAGGCCTGGTCCCAGAAGCGGCCGCCGTTCGGGCCGAGGCCGAGCGGGTCCACGAAGATGTAGGGTGCGGGCAGGCAGTGGCCGATCTTCATGAAGGTCAGGGCCATGTTGACCTCGTAGCTGGTGCCGAAGCCGCCGAGGCTGAAGATCTTGAAGAGCGAGCGCCGGTCCAGGATGTCCTGCCGGGTATTCATGGCCAGGTTGGTGAACTGGGCCACGGCGTCCGGGGCGAAATTGGGCGTCTGGCCGATCTCGTCGGCGTCGATACCCACGCCGATGCGGTAGATGCCGAGTTCGGCCGCCGTATCGTCCACGGTGCGCATCACGCCCGGCCCGGAGCCGTGGGCCACGGCGAAGCTGTCGCCCAGGCGCGGGTTGTCGTGCAACCGCCGGAAAAACGCGCGGATGGGATCTTCGAGCAGCGGCCGCAGCACGTCGCAGGACGAGCCGAACATAGCCATGGTGGTATGGATGCCGGGCAGACGGCGTTTGCCCTCCCGGGTGACCCACAGTCCCCGGAAGAACTCCCGGACCTGGGCCTGGCCGTTGACGTCCAGTAACAGATAGAAGCGCATCCCCTCGGCCTCCAGGCGCACCAGCTCCTCGTAGAGCGTCTGGTCCATGCGGAAGTTGGGGCCGTGGCAGCGCCTGGAGGGCGGGCAGGCCATGCCCCGGGCGACGATCACGCCGATGCCGTTGCGCTTGAGCACGCGCAGGGTATCGACCGGCGGCAGGGCGTCGGCGACAAAGACCTTGGACAGGGTCTGCTCGCCGCCCACATACTTGAGGTCCTCCAAAAACGGACGCAGGCGCTTGGGAATCTCCTCGCCGGTGAGCACGCCCTCGGGGATGTTGCCCCGGGCGTATTCGTAGACCAGCCGCCACTGGAACTCCTTGAGCCAGGCGCCCTCCTCCTGTTCCCAGGGGATGGCGATCATCTTGCCGGGCATGAAAATGCGGCCGTAGATACCGCCCTGTTCCGGGTCGGACGTCACTTCGTCGAGCAGGATGCGGCAGGTATCGGGCATGAAGATATCGGTCAGGTCCGCGAAATCCACGCCCGCGGCCAAGATTTCCCCGCCCCGACCGGGCACCAGCACCCGTCCGGCCAACCGGGCCACCTGGTCCTCGGGCGCATAGAAGCGGACCCGGGCGGCCAGGCCGTCGGTCGGCACCGACCGGTCGCCGCCGTTATAGATTTCCACCTGCCGGGGCACGGTGATGCCGGTGGTGCGGATGCCGTCGAGCAGGCGCGACGCCAGGTGAAAGACGCCGGGAGCTGTCAAATCCCGGTCGATGAAGGCGGCAAAGGGTCCCAGGGCGATGCGCACCGCGCCGACCAGGAATTCCTTGGCCGCCAGTTCGTCCGGCAGCCCGGACGGTGACAGGTTCTGGAAGATGCCCAGGCCGTGTTTGCCCTTGACCACCATCTCGGCAAAATTGTGGCCGACCCCGAGCAGCCGGGCCGACAACACGTAGCGGAGGTTTTCCAGGGGCAGTTCCACCACGCCGTCCTCGGTCAGGGCGTGGCGGTCGGGCAACAGGAGCCAACCGCGCGCCAAGGCCTCCAGGACCTCGTCCCGGGTCAGGGCCGGCCCCCGGGGGATGAACAGCCGACCGATATCCACCCCGCCGGCGGCGCACAGGCCGCGCAAATCGGCCAGCGAGGCGGCCAGCACGGGGTTGAGGGCCGTCACCACCACCGGCAGTTCCACGGTCCGGGCCGTATCGGACACCATCGGAGGTTCGCCGGAAAGCCGTACGTCCAGTCCGATGCGGGAGTGGCCGCTGCGGCCGCTGATGTCCATGAAATCGGTCAGGGGCCGGGACTCCCGGGCGGCCCGGTCGCGCAGGTCGCGCACCAGCCCGCGCAAGGCGTCGCTGGTGTTGGAAAAGCGGGTGACGCCCTTGGCCTCGGGCGCGGCCAGGGCCTCGCTGTAGTGAATCTCGCCCACGTCCACGAGCTGGCCGTCGCCGGTAATCAGCGGTGATGCGTTCATGTCCTCTCCGAAATGCCGGTGGCAAGGCGGCCGGCTGGTTTCATGCTTGCCTATACGCCAGGATGGCCGGCTGGGAAACCCTCGACTTCCAAGGGGATCGACGGGGAGTCTTGACGTCGCCGCCGGAAAAAGCCAATTTTATGGAGTGGCGTCACCGGTTTCTGGCCGTGACGCCATGATGTTCCCAGACCACGCGGAGGCCTCATGGGACAGGGTTCCCTCGATACCTCGGCCGTGGCGTCCAACCCGGCCGAGGAACCAACCGAGGAAGCGCGCTTGCGCACGGCGCTGCTCGCGGCGGACGGCATCATCGCCGGGCTGCACCGCGAGGCCCAGGCGGCTTCCCAGGCAAAAACGGATTTCATGGCCCGCATGACCCATGAAATGCGTACGCCCCTGTCCGCCATCATCGGCCTGTCCAACCTGGCCCTCGACGAAGAGCGCAATCCGAAACTCGCCGATTATCTTGTCAAAATCAGGGCATCCGCCAAGGCGTTGCTCGACGTCGTGGATGACATCACCGATTTTTCCAGGCTGGAAAAGGGGTTGGCCGACGTGGTACCGGTTTCCGGCGACCTGGCCGCCACCCTGGACCGGGTGGTGGACCGCTTTGCCGAACCGGCCCGACAAAAGGGCCTGCTGCTCCACACCCAAATCGACGCCGGCGTTCCCTCCCGGCTGCTGGCCGACCACGTCCGCCTGGAACAGATCCTCGGCCATCTCGTCGGCAATGCCGTCAAGTTCACCGAACGCGGCGAAGTGGTCCTGGCCGTGCGCGAACTCGGCCGGCAGGACGACGGCATCCGGCTCGAATTTTCCGTGCGCGACACCGGCATCGGCATGGCCCAGGAAACCATCCCGGCCATGCTCGAATCCTTCACCCAGGCCGACGGCTCCCTGTCGCGGCCCTACGGCGGCACCGGCCTGGGGCTGGCCATCGTGCAACGCGGCGTCCACCTGCTCGGCGGCGAGCTGCACGCCGAAAGCGCCCCGGGACGCGGCACGCTCTTTTCCTTCGCCATCACGGTATCCGGGGACGACCCCGCCGCCGCGCTCCCGGCCGAAGCCGTCGCTCCCGGTCCGGCCGCGGCGTTCGGCCCGACCGCCGGCCCGCCCCTGGCCGGCGCCAAGATTTTGCTGGTGGAGGACAACACCATCAACCAGCAGGTGGCTCGGGAAATCCTGGAACGCTTCGGCGCCGGGGTGGCCGTGGCCCGGCACGGCGGCGAGGCCGTGGACATGGTCCGGAGGGTCGCCTACGACGTGGTGCTCATGGACGTGCAGATGCCGGTCATGGACGGCCTGACCGCCACCCGGCGCATCCGGGCCCGGCCGGATCTGGCCGAACTGCCCATCGTGGCCCTGACCGCCCACGCCCTGGCCGAGGACCGGGACCGCTGCCTGGCGGCGGGCATGAACGACTATCTGACCAAGCCCATCGACCCGGAGCAGATGCTGGCCACCCTGGGCCAGTGGATCGCCCCGGCCTCTTCGGCCGCCGGCCAGCGGCCGACCATCCGTCCCGACCGGCCGGCCGCCGCCCCGGCCGACCGCAACGCCGCCCTCGACATGGCCACGGCCCTGGCCCGGCTCGGCGGCAACGAACGGCTGCTCCACAGCGTGGCGGCGGAATTCACCCGGGACTACGCCGACTGCGCCGCCGACCTGCGCCGACTGGTGGCGGACGGCGACCTGGAGGCGGCCAAACGGCTGGCCCACACCATCAAGGGCGTAGCCGGCAACATCGCCGCCAACGCCCTGGCCGAAGCCGCCCGAACCCTGGAAGGCCGGCTCGGCCAGGGGCTCCGCCCCACCGAACCCGACCTGAACGCCTTCGCCCGGGCCCTGGAACGGACCTTGGCCGCCACGGCCGGGCTGGCCCCCGCCGCCGACACCACGCCGGACGCGCCGGCCCGGGCGGCGGCACGCTGGCGCATCCTCCTGGTGGACGACGCCCGCTTCAACCGGGCCATCTTCACCCAGATTCTCACCGACGCCGGCCACGACGTGGTCTCCGCCGTCAACGGCAAGGACGCCTGCCGGCTCCTGTTCGGGGGCGACGCCCCGACGCGGCCCTTCGACTGCATCCTCATGGACATCGAGATGCCGGAAATGGACGGTATCCGGGCGGCCAAGCTCATCCGGAAGCTCCTGGCCGCCAGCATCAATCCGCCCTGCGCCCCGGACATCCCCATCCTGGCCATGACCTCCCACGAGCCGGGCGCCGAATGCGACCGCTGCCGCCTGGCCGGCATGGACGCCTGCCTGGGCAAACTCTTCGACCGCCAGGAACTGCTGACATCACTCGATCACCTGCTGTCGCAACGCCAGCCGTTCCACCGCCAGGGCGGCCGCCACGCCAAGGCCGACACCGCCAGGGCGGCCCAGCCGGTGCTGCGCCGCCTGGCCGACCACCTGGGCGAAGGCAACATCCAGGCCGACGAGGATGTGGCCGAGCTGCGCAACCTGCTGGCCGATGCGCCGCCGGCCGAACTGGCCGCCCTGACCGAAGCCGTGGGCCGCTACGACTTCGCCGCGGCCCTCGAAAGCCTCCGCCGCCTGACCCCGGCGCTGGGAGTGGACCCGGCCGCCGTTTTCCCCGACTGACCCCGCGCCGCCGCCCCCGGCGGCCAGGATGAACGCCATGGGCACTGTTCTGGAAGGCCTGCGCGCCCTTTTCGCCAGCTTCCCCCGCCGCCCGGCCCCCGCCGGCCGGCCGGCGGCCGGCGCCGTCTTCCGGGAAAAGTACACGCAGTTCCAGCTGCTCCTGGAATCCAACACCGAACTGCTCAAAATCTGTTCGACAATGGAACACATGCAGGCCGGCGGCACGGTCTTCGGCCTGGGCTGCGTCCGCACCCTGGCCCAGCGGGCCATCGGCCACGCCATCCGGATGATCAAGAGTTACGAGCGGCTGTCCGGCCGGCCCCAACCGGACCTGCTGGCCGTAACGGAGCGTTTGGCCGCCACCATCCGCTCGGCCCTGGCCTGCCGGGCCCAACCGGACCAGGAACGCCTGGTGCTCGATCTGGCCGCGATTACCGGCGACATGGCCGAGACGGTCGGCGGCAAGTGCGCCAATCTCGGGGAAATCGCCAACCGGGTGGGACTGCCGGTGCCGGCCGGCTTCGCCGTGACGACCGCCGCCTTCCGCCACTTTTTCGCGCAGGCCGGCCTGACCGCGACCATCCGGGAGGGCCTGGCCGGCGTCGCGCCCGACGATCCGGCCGCCCTCTCGGCAGCGGCGGCAACGCTCCAGGCCGCCATCGTGGCCGCCCCCCTGCCCCCGGCCGTGGTCCAGGGAATCCGGACGGCCGCGGCCTGCATCGCGACCGCCCGGGACGAACCGGTCCGCTTCGCCGTGCGCTCCAGTGCCGTGGGCGAGGACGGCGAGCACGCCTTCGCCGGCCAGTACCTGACGCTGTTGGACGTCGCCCCGGACGGCCTCGAAGCGGCCTACCGGCAGGTCGTCGCCAGCCTCTACACGCCCCGGGCCATGGCCTACCGGCGGCTCCAGGGTATCCCCGACGACGACGCGGCCATGGCCGTGGCCTGCCTGGTCCAGGTGCCGGCCCGGGCCGCCGGCGTGCTCTACACCCAGCTGCCCGAGGCGCCCGAGAAAAACGAGCTGGTCATCAACGGCGTCTGGGGACTCGGCCCCTACGCCGTGGATGGCGTCATCACCCCGGACACCGTCCGGCTCGACCGGACGTCCCTGCGGACGACCTTCCGGGAGACGGCCGACAAGCCCCGCATGTTGACCCTGTCCCCGGACGGCGGCCCGACCGACATCCCCGTACCCGAGGCGCACCGCCGCGTCCCCTGCCTGACCGACGAGCAGGCCCAAAAGCTGGCCGCCTGGGGCCTGGCGTTGGAGAGCCACTACGGCCGGCCCCAGGACATGGAATGGGCCATCGCCCCGTCCGGCGCGCCCTACGTCCTCCAGACGCGACCGCTGGCGATCCCGCCCGCGCCCCGGCCTCCGGTCGCCCCGCCGCCGCCCGGCGCCCGGGTGCTGGCCACGGGCGGGCAGACCGCCTGTCCGGGCGTGGGAGCCGGACCGGTCCACCTGGTGCGCTCCGCGGCGGACCTCGACACCTTTCCCCAGGGGGCGGTCCTGGTGGCCCCTCACAGCGCGCCCCAGTTCATGGTGGTCATGGGCCGGGCCGCGGCCGTGGTCACCGAGCACGGCAGCGTCACCGGCCACATGGCCTCCCTGACCCGGGAATTCGGCGTGCCGAGCCTGCTCGGTCTTCCCCGGGCCACCCGGCTGTTGGCCCAGGGCGAGACCGTCACTGTGGACGCCACGGCCGGGCGCGTCTACCGCGGCACGGTCGACGGCCTGATCCCGGAGGGAAGCCAATGCCCGATGTTCATGGCCGGCGCCCGGGTCCACGCCATCCTGCGCCGGGTGGCCGCCTCCATCACCCCCCTGCACCTGCACGACCCCAAGGCCCCGAACTTCACGCCGATGGGCTGCGGCAGCCTGCACGACATCACCCGGCTGTTGCATGAATGGTCCTATGATGCCATGTTTGCAGTCAGCGATCTGGCCACCGGCCGAGGCGGCGTCACCGCCACCCTGCGCGCGCCGACCGCCCTCGACCTGCGTCTCATCGACCTCGGTGGGGGGCTTAGGCCGCAGGCGGCAAACCAGGCCACGGTCACTCCGGACGACATCGCCTCCCGTCCGTTCGCCGCCCTGCTCGCCGGGCTCCTCCTGCCCGACGCGGGAGCGGCACCGCGACCGGTCAGCCTGCGCGGCTTTCTCTCAGTGGTTTCCGAACAGATGCTGGCCCGCCCGCCCCAGGGGCACGAGCGTTTCGGAGAAAGATCCTATGCCATCATCGCGGACACATACTGCAACTTCAGCTCCCGGATCGGCTATCATTACGGCGTGCTCGACTGTTACTGCGGGGAGACGGTCAACAAGAACTACATCACCTTTTCCTTTGCCGGCGGCGCGGCCGACGACGTCAAACGGGCCCGCCGGGTCCGGGCCATCGCCCGCATCCTGTCCCACCTCGGTTTCACGGTGGACACGGTGGCCGACCGGGTGGCCGGGCGGTTCCAAAAATTCCCGGCCGACGTCATCGCCGACCGCCTCACCGCCCTGGGCCGGCTGTTGCAGTTCACCCGGCAGACCGACATGCTCATGGTCAGCGAGGAAAGCGTCGCTATGATGGTGGCCAGCTTCCTCGCCGGAGACGCCGTCTTCGATCCGGCCGCCGCCGGGAATACGTCCCCACCGCCCGCCTAGCCCACGGGAGCCCTCGCCCGTTCGCCGGCAGCGCGGGCCGGCGGACGGCCCCGACGTGCCTTGCCAACCCTTGCCGCACGGAGTTGCGCCATGCCCCGATTCGTCGCCGACCTGACCCTGCTGTTCACCGAACTGCCCTTCCTGGACCGGTTCGCCGCCGCCAGGGCCGCCGGGTTCCGGCATGTGGAGCTGCCGTTTCCCTACGCCTACGAAAAAAACCGGCTGCGCGATCTGCTGGAGGCCAACGACCTGGCCCAGGTGCGCTTCGAGCTGCCGGCCGGCGACCGGGAGCGCGGCGAGCGGGGCATTGCCGCCGACCCGGCCCGGGTGGCGGAATTTCGGCGCGGCGTCGACCGGGCCGTCGACTACGCCAAGGCGCTCGGCGTGATGCGGCTTTCCTGCCTGGCCGGTGGCGTGCCCCCCAACTTTTCCAAGACCGAGGCCATGGAGACCCTGACCGCCAACCTCATCCACACCGCCGACGTCCTGGCCGGCCACGGCCGCACCCTGCTCGTCGAGGCCATCAACCACCACGACGCCCCCGGCTTCCTCCTCAACCGCACCGACCAGCTGGAGGCCGTCCTGGCCGCGGTCGACCGGCCCAACGTGGCCATCCAGTACGACGTCTACCAGGCCCGGCGCGAGGGGGAGACCCCGTCCCTGGACCTGGCCGAGCACCTCGACCGCATCGGCTACATCCACGTGGCGGACGCTCCGGGCCGCCATCAGCCGGGCACGGGCGACATCGACTTCCCCCTGCTGTTCGCGGAGATCGACCGGCTGGGCTACGACGGCTACATCGGCCTCGACTACCGGCCCGATCCCGACACGCCCGCTTCCCTGGCCTGGATCAGGGAGCTGGGCCTCACCCTGTAAGCCAGATGCCGGGCCGGTCCGTTCTTCCCTGTTGCCGTCGGCCCGGGAATATCGCAAAACGATCCGGCCCGCCCGTCAATCCGTTGGGAGGGGCACCATTCCTACGCCACCCAAGGAGGTCCCATGCGCATTGCCAAACCGGCGCTGCTTCTCGGCCTCGCCCTGTGCCTATGCGGGGTGCTGGCCCTGGCCGCCAAAGTCATGAACGTCCAGGTCCGTGACGGACAGGTGCGAGCGACCCCGTCCTTTCTCGGCACCATCGTCGGCCGGGCCCAGTACGCCCAGTCCGTCAGCGTCCTCCAGGAACAGGGCGACTGGTTCCAGGTCTCCCTGCCGGGCGGCGCCACCGGCTGGATGCACCGTTCGGCCCTGACCGACAAGAAGCTGGCCATGACCAGCGGTTCGGGCGCGGCCGCCGACGTTTCCGGCAAGGAAATGGCCCTGGCCGGCAAGGGCTTTTCCGCCCAGGTCGAAGCCGACTACCGGCGCGGCCATGCCGGCGACTACGCCGCCATCGACCGGATGGAGCGGATCACCTACGATCCGGCGACCCTGCTCGCCTTCCTGGCCCAGGGGGGCATCAAGCCCCAGGGAGGCGCCCGATGAAACGGCGCATCCTCGGCCTTTTTTCCGGCATGCTCCTGCTGTTCGGCATCCTGGCCGGCTGTAACGATCCCGGCTCCATCACCCGGGTGCTCGACGCCCTGGGCGGCGGCGGTCCCGGGGGCGGGGCCGGCACGGTCGGCGGCTACGCGGTTTCGGCGGTCAAGAGCGCCTCCGCCATCGCCCACGCCTCCGAAGACTTCACCCCGGAGCAGGAATACTACATCGGCCGCAGCGTCGGCGCGGGCCTGCTCGCCAAATACCATCCGCTCAACGATCCCAAGGCCACCGCCTACGTCAACGAGGTGGGCCAGGCCCTGGCCATGTTCTCCGACATGCCGCAGACCTACGGCGGCTACCATTTCCTCATCATGGACTCGGAGGACATCAACGCCTTCGCCGCGCCGGGCGGGCTCATCTTCATCACCCGGGGCATGCTCCACTGCTGCGCCGGCGAAAACGCCCTGGCCGCCGTGCTGGCCCACGAAATCGGCCACGTCCAGAACAAGGACGCCCTGCGGGCCATCAAGCGCTCCCGCGTTACCGAAGCCCTGGGCATCATCGGCGGCGAGGCGGTCAAACACGCCTCCGGCGGCCGGCTGCCCCAGCTGACCAGCCTGTTCGGCGACTGCATCAACGACATCATGTCCACCATGGTCAACAACGGCTATTCCCGCGAACTGGAATTCCAGGCCGACAAGACGGCCGTGACCATCCTTCGGCGCTGCGGCTACGACCCGGCCGGCCTGCCCGTCATGCTGACCGCCATGCAGAAGCGTCTGCGTCCGGGCGCGGCGGACTTCGCCAAGACCCATCCGGCGCCGGCCGACCGCATCGCCCAACTGGCCGGCCTGGCCCGCGTGGCCGAAATCACCGAACCGCCCGCGCGCGTCACCCGTTTCAAGGACGCGCTGGGGAACATCTAACGCCGGGACGTCCCGGGAGCACCGGGGCGCCGTCCCTCCCCCGCCAGGGTCCGCCCCGGGCCGTGGCGGGGGAAGCGCCGCCGCAACGGAACACGCCATGCCGACACCGCCGCCCGCCGCCGATCGCGTCTCCCCTTCTCCCCGACCCGACGGATCCGGGACGCCCTGGGCGTCCTCGGTCGGCGCCATCAACCGGCGGCTGCTCTTCGGGGTCATGGCGGCCCTGGCCGGCCTGGCCCTGGGCTGGCTCATGTCGCTGACCGGCCTCACCGCCACCTTCGAGGCCCGGGCCTTCGACTGGCGGGCGCAACTCCTGGCCCCGAGCACGGCGCCGGACGCCATCCGCCTCATCATGCTCGACCAGGCCAGCCTGGACTGGGGCAAAAAGGAAAACGGCCTGTCCTGGCCCTGGCCGCGCGAGGTCTATACCGCCATCCTGGACTTCTGCCGCCGGGGCGGCGCGGCGGCGGTGGCCTTCGACGTGCTCTTCACCGAACCGTCCACCTACGGCGTCGGCGACGACGCGGCCCTGGCCGCGACCGGCAAGCGCCTGGGCCGCTGGGCCCTCCCGGTCTTTCTGGGCAAGACGACCGGCAACGACACCACCTGGCCGGCCGTGGAACCGGACGGGCCCTTTCACCTGACCGGACTCGACGCCTGGCCGAAAAAGCTGCGCCAGGCCTTCACCATGCCCCGGGCCATCTTTCCGATACCCGACATCGCCACCGGCGCGCAGCAGCTCGGCAATGTCAGCCTGCAACCCGACCCGGACGGCATCTATCGCCGGGTCGAACTCTTCGCCCTCTTCGACGGCCATGTCGTCCCCTCCTTGGCCATGGCCGCCTACACCCTGGCCAAGGAGGGGGGCACGGCCGAGCTGCGGGGCACGACCCTCCATCTCGGCGACACGGTCGTCCCCCTGGATTCCCAGGGCCGGGCCACGCCCCGCTGGCGGCAGAGCCAGGCCTTTTCGGCCGTCTCGGCCGCCGCCGTCATCCAAAGCGAACTGGCCCTGCGGGAAGGCAAGACGCCCCAGCTCGACCCGAGCATGTTCAAGAACCGCATCGTGCTGTTCGGTTTTTCCGCGCCGGGCCTCCTCGACATGCGGCCGTCGCCGGTGGCCGGCGTGACCTCGGGGGTGGAAATCCACGCCCAGACCCTGGCCAGCCTCTTGGACAACGATTTCCTGCGCCGCGCCCCCGAAGGCGCGGCCTGGGTCATGGCCGGTCTGTTCGGCCTGCTGGCGGGCATCGCCGTGTCCCTGACCGGCGGGGCCGGCAGCGGCGCCCTGACCATCCTGCTCTTTCTGCCCCTGCCCGCCCTGGTGGCCCTGACGGCCCAGGCCCTGGGCCTGTGGCTTCCCCTGGCCCTGCCCAACACGACGGTCGTCGGCAGCCTGGGCGTGGGCGTGCTCATCGCCTACGCCACCGAGGGCCGGCAGAAACGCTTCATCAAAACGGCCTTCCGCCAGTACCTGAGCCCGGACGTCATCGACCAGCTCATCGCCCATCCCGAGCGGATGAGCCTCGGCGGCGAGCTGCGCGAGCTGACCATCTTCTTTTCCGATCTCCAGGGCTTCACCGGCATCTCGGAAAAACTCGGCCCCCGGGAGCTGACCACCCTGTTGAACCACTACCTGACGGCCATGACCGACATCATCCTGGCGGAAGGCGGCACCGTGGACAAATACGAGGGCGACGCCATCATCGCCTTCTGGAACGCGCCCCTGGACCAGCCCGACCACGCCCTGCGGGCGGTCAGGGCGGCCCTGCGCTGCCAGGACAAACTGGCCGAACTGCGGCCGGCCTTCCGCAAGCTGGTCGGCAAGGATCTCTTCATGCGGGTGGGGCTCAACACCGGCCGGGCCGTGGTCGGCAACATGGGGTCCGATTCGCGCTTCGACTACACCATGCTCGGCGACGCCGTGAACCTGGCCTCGCGCCTGGAGGGCGTGAACAAGCAGTTCGGCACCTTCACCATGATCTCCCAGGCCACCCGCGACGCCGTGGGCGAGACCCTCGCCTCCCGGGAAATCGCCCGGGTGGCGGTGGTCGGCCGGGCCGAGCCGGTCACGGTCTACGAACCCCTGTGGCCCCAGGCCGCCGCCGCCCGGCAGCAGGACCTGACAGCCTTTGCCCGGGCCCTGGCCGCCTTCACGGACGGCGATTTCCAAACGGCCCTGGATGCGTTTACGCCCCTGGTCGACCGGGATCCGGCCGCCGTCGCCTATGCGGCCCGCTGCCGCCATTGTCTGGAAGCGCCGCCCGAGGACTGGTGCGGCGTGTGCGTTCTGACCGTGAAATAGCCGCCGGCTAGGGCGCGGCCGAGGACAGGATGCCCGTCAGCACGTCGGGGTGGGACACGATCACGGTGCCGGGGCAGACCGCCCTGGCCCGGGCGGCCAGGTCCTCCCGGTCCGTGACGAACAGACAGCGCGTGTCCTGACTGCGGGCGGCCAGCGCCGCCAAAAGGGGAATCCCGGCCGAGCCGCCGCAGCACGCGAGGTGCGGCCCCCGGTCGAGATGAAGGTCCAAACCCGCCTCCACCAGGCGCAGCCCCTCCTCCGGCGCGAATTCCCGCCAGACGTCCTCCCGGGCGGCCGTCGGCACGATGGCCACGTCCAGGCCGTCGTCCTCCACCCGGAAATGGATACGCTCGGGGTCCACGGCATCCACCACGTCGTGAATATGTTCGAGCAGGGACAGGGACAATTCCTCGTCCACGCTCTCCCTGTCGTCCTGCCGGGCCACGATGGTCTCGCCCCGGCAAAACTGCACGCCCGACCCGACATAGCCGAACACCCGCCAGAACGGATCGGCCAGCAGGTCGGCCAACCGGGCATTGATGGAGGTCAGCAGGGCGTCCTTTTCCGACGACAGCGGGGCCTCGCCGGCCCGGCCGTCGGCCGTCCGGTACTGGCGGCCCTCGGAGCCGGCGAAGGCGAACACCCCGGACGGCATGGTGAGCTGCCCGTCCAGGCCCGAAGGCCCCAGCGGGGCGGTGGTCCACAGCAGCGGCCGCCCGGCCCGGGCCAGGGCGAACCGGGTCAAGGCCACGGCGTTCCAGGCCGGCTGCACGGCCGAGGCAAAACGCTGGCCGAAGGCCCGCAAGGCCCCGTCGCCGTCGTAAAAAAGCACGTTGCAGCGCAAATCCGACACCAGGCGCAGCCCGCGCGAGACCGCTTCCCGAAACCCGTGATGCTGCCGGCCCAGATGCTTGAGCAGGGCTTCCCGTCCCTGTTCCAGGTAGACGACGTCGTTTTCCACCTGCGCCCGTTCCTCGGACAGGTCCAGGGTGGCCATCTGGTCCTCGGCCACTTCCAAGGGGGCCCGGCCATCGCGGCCGCCGGCCTCTTCCAGGTCGGAGAGGGCCTGGAGCAAGGGGGGCAGGGTTTCGCCGGGCACGGGGCGGCCGGCCAGGATGGCGGCGGCGGCCTGGGTCCGCGCCGCGGCGGTCTCCGCCATGAGAGAGACGAAGGCGTCGAGCGTGGTCAGATCGCGGGGAGGTGGCAGGTGATGCTTCATGGGAAATTCCGGTGGGCTATTTCATCAAAAAGGGACGGTCTTGGGAAAGGGAAAAGTGGGGCGTTTCCCGCAAGCCGCGCATTCTTCAAAGAAAATCCGTACGAAAGCCATCCTTCCCGCCGTTGTATTTCGGCAACCGCTGCTGTAATTTGCCGCCCCACACGTTTCCTGCAAGGAGAATCATCATGCCGCATGCTCCCGAAAAATGGCTGCCTGCGTTGCTTGTCGCACTGATCCTTGTTTCGAGTCTGGGCGCCCCGGCACCGGCCGACGCCCAGGGCCCCCCGCCCGGCGCGCCCTGCCCGCGCGGCTATCATTGGGCCGGCATGCGCGGCTGTTGGCCGAATCGGCCCGACATCCCGACGCTGTGCCCCCAGGAAATGGCCTGGAGCGGCGGCCGCTGCCGGCCCATGCGTCCCGCGCCCGTACCGCCGCCCCCGCCGCCCGCGGCCTGCCCGCGCGGCTATCACTGGGACGGCCCGCGCGGCTGCTGGCCGAACCGGCCCGACGTCCCGCCGTTGTGCCCGCCGCACATGGCCTGGAGCCACGGCCACTGCCAGCCCATGGGGCCGGGCCGCACGCCACCGCCGGCCTATTAAACCGCTTCACGATGACGACGCGTCGACTGCGGTCCCCCGCCACGGGCGGACCGCAGTCGACCATCTTTGCCCGACGGAACGCGACGCGCTTCCGGGCGGCCACGCTTCCCGCTACTCGTCCATGCGCCCGAGATAGGCGGCCACGGTCTCCTGATCGATGGTCAGGGTCGGGCCCTTGTCGGTCCGGGCGAACTTGGGGGAATGGGAGGGATCGTATTCGTGAGGGGCGATCAGCCCGTTGAAGATCTCGCGCAGGGCCCGGGCGCCGATGCGGCTGTTTTTGGCCGCCGCCTCGGCAATGGCGGACAGAGCCACGTCCGTGACCAAAAGCCGGATGCCCATGTGCCGGAAATACTCCATGGAGAGCCGCAGCGGCGAATTGGCCGCGCCGATCAGGATCTGCCGCAGCTCTTCCTTGCCGAGCTCCTCCAGCATGGCGATGGAGCCGAATCGGGAAATGAACTGGGGCATCATGCCGTAGACGAACAGGTCGGCCAGCCGCAGATAGTCCCGCAGCCGAAACCGGGCCACCGTGCGCACGGACATGGAGCCGTCGGGCCGTTTCTCGACTTCCGACACCTCCTTGAGCCGGCGGTCGTCGCGGCGGTTGACGATCTGGCCGTAGACCTGATCGTAGAGCTCCTCGAAGGCCCCACCGCAGATAAAAAGCATCTTGCCCGTGTCCAGGGTCAGCTCGGCCTCCGCCTCCCGACCGTTTTCCCAGACCGTGGTCCGGTAGAGAAACTGCTCGCCTTCGAGCAGGGTCAGCAGCGCGTACTGGGTGGTGATGCCCTCCACATTGGGCTTGCCGGAAATCCGTCCGGAAATCTTGTCCACCTCGTCCACGCAGACCGTGGCGTTTTCGAGATAGCCGCGCAGCTCCTCGGCCGACAGGCGCGTGCCGAAAAGCACCCGGGCCCGGGCCTCCAGCTTGCGGAACAGTCGGGTAGTGCGGTCCTCCCCCTCCATCTCGGCCGCCAGGGTGTTGGCGTTGATGATGATCATCACCCGAAAGCGCCGCAGCGCCTCCATGGTCTCGTAATAGGCGACAATGGCCTGCATGAGGGTGGTCTTGCCGGTGCCGGAATTGCCGATCAACAGCACGTTGGGGGCCGGCAGGCCATGAATGTGCTTGTAGAGGGAGACGCTGATGCGACGCAGCAACTCGGCCTGGCCAAGCACCCGCGTGGCCAGGAAGGCGTCGATATCCGTGGGAAGGGACTGCTTTTCCATCCAAAATTCCTTGAACTTTTGTCTTTTTTATACCCATCCGCCTTTTCGGACAAGGCTGCGGCGCTTGGTTTTCCGGACCATACCTGCTAAAAGGCGGCTTGCCGTCTTCCCCGGCAGCAACCGCAACCCCCCCAAAATAGGCATGCCCCATTTCAACATCGCTGATCTGGCTCTGGCGCTTCTCTGGCTGTATTGCAGCTTCCGGGGGTATCTGCGCGGTCTGGTCAAGGAAATCGGCTCGCTGGCCGCCATCGCCCTGGGCTTTTATTGCGCCGGCACCTATCACAATACCATGGCGCCCAACCTGACGCCGTACATCTCGGGCAACTACGCCGGCACCGCCGCCTACCTCATCATCTTTACCGTCACCCTGCTCGCGGTCTGGTTTCTCACCCTGGCCGTCTCCGGCGTCGTCAAGATCACCATGACGGAATGGGCCAACCGCTTTTTCGGCGGCGCCTTCGGCCTGCTCAAGGGCGTCCTCATCACCGCCGTCATCCTGTTTCTCATCCAGCTGGCCGCGCCCCATCCGGACTTTCTCAAGGGCTCCCGGCTGGTGCCGGTCCTGGAACAGTTCACCTCCCGGTTCGTCCGGTACATCCCCCCGGACATCCATCAAAAATTGCGCGCCTGGACCAAGAACATTCCCGCGGGCACGGCGCCCGCGGACAAGCCCAAGACGCTGCCTCGGCCCAATCTGACGGCGGCAGCCGCCACGCCGGACAAGGCGGCCGAAGCGAAAAAATCCGAGCCGGCCAAGGCCGCCACGGCCAAACCCGCAGCCGCGCCCGCCGGCAAACCGTCCGCCACCGCTCGGAAAAAGACACCTGCGCCGACCGCCGGCGCGGAGAAACACCATGAATGAACCAGCTGGCAACGCCGGCGCCCTGGCCCGCCTCCAGGGCGTGATCGACACCCTGCTCGGCCCCGAGGGCTGCCCCTGGGACCGGACGCAAACGCCCCAGACACTGTGCGACTACATCATCGAGGAAGCTTTCGAGCTGGTGGACAGCATCCGCGCGGACGATCCTCCGGGCATGGCCGAGGAACTGGGCGACGTCATGTTCCTGCTGCTGTTCGTGGCCACCTTGTCCGGCAAGACGGGCGCCTTCACCCTGGCCGACGCCCTGGAATCGGAAACCGCCAAGATGATCCGCCGGCATCCCCATGTCTTCGCCGACGCGAAGGTGGAGACCCGCGACCAGCTCCTGGCCAATTGGGAGCGCATCAAGCGGGCGGAAAAGCCGGAGGGGCAGGGGCTTTTCGCCAGCCTGCCCAAGGGCCTGCCGCCGCTGCTCAAGGCCTATCGCATCCACGCCAAGGCGGCCCGGGCCGGTTTTACCTGGCCGGACGACGCGGCCATGCGCGCCAGCCTGGAAGCCGAGCGGAGGGAATTCGAGGCGGCGGCGGCCAGCGGCGACACCGCGGCCATGGCCGAGGAATTCGGCGACTACCTGTTCAGCCTGGCCGAATACGGCCGCCGGCTGGGGCTCAAGGCCAATTCCTGCCTGGACGTGGCCAACAACAAATTTCTCACCCGCTACCGGGCCATGGAGGCCCTGGCGAAAAAACGCGGCCTCGACCTGGGAACCCTGGACATGGACGCCAAAAACGCCCTGTGGGAAGACGTCAAAAAGGGCGTTTCCGCCTAACGGACGCCCGACCGCCGTTTCCCGGGCATCTTGTCACGATCAGCTCCTGCGTCTACAAGGGAAAGATGCAGGTACACCCCGCCCGTGTCCGGCTCCTCTCTCCCCACCCCCCAGGGAACGGCCCGGTGGTCTTGTGGCTTTCCCGCGACCAGCGCGTCGCCGACAATTGGGCGCTGGACTACGCGGCCGAACGGGCCAAGGAAACGGGCACACCCCTGGTGGCCGTCTTCTGCCTGGTCCCGGACTTTCCCGAGGCGTCGGCCCGGCACTACCGGTTCATGCTGGCCGGTCTCGCCGAAACCGAGACCGAACTGCGCGCCCGCTTCATTCCCCTGCGGCTCCTCATCGGCGATCCGGCCGTCACGATGCCGGCCTTTCTCAAGGCCATCGCCGCCGGCTGCTGCGTGACGGACTTCGATCCCTTGCGCCCTAAACGCGCCTGGAAGCACGCCGTGGCCCGGGCCTTTCCCCGCGCCCTGACCGAGGTGGACGCCCACAACGTGGTGCCCTGCTTCACCGTCTCGGCCAAACGCGAATACGCCGCCGCCTCCCTGCGGCCGAAGCTGCTGCGGCTGCTGCCCGAATTTCTGGAACCCTTCCCGGAACCGCCCCTCTTCCCGGCGGGGAATCTGGCCGGCTGGGCGCCCGTCGACTGGGCGGCGACTGCTGCCGTCGCCGGGACCGATCAGGCCGTGCCGCCGGTCTCCGCGCCCCGGCCCGGATCGGCCGCCGGCCTGGCCCGGCTGCGGCGTTTCATCGAGGACAAGCTGCCGGACTATGCCGCCCGGCGAAACGACCCCAACGCCGACGCCACCTCCGGGTTGTCGCCCTTTTTCCACTTCGGCCAGCTCGCCCCCCAGCGGGCGGCCCTGGCCGCCCTCGCGGCCAAGGTCCACGCCCCGGCCGGCGCCGACGCCTTTCTGGAAGAGCTGATCGTGCGCCGGGAACTGGCCGACAACTACTGCCATTACGAACCGGGCTACGACACCTTCGCCGCCCTGCCCGCCTGGGCCCGAAAGACCCTGACCGCGCACGCCGGCGACACCCGGCCCTACCTGTACGCCCAAAAGGAACTGGAAGCCGCCGCCACCCACAGCCCGCTCTGGAATGCGGCCCAGCGCCAGCTTGTCCGGGAAGGCCGCCTGCACGGCTACATGCGCATGTACTGGGCCAAAAAAATTCTGGAGTGGTCGGCCAGCCCGGAAGCGGCCCTGGCCACGGCCCTCCATCTCAACGACCGCTACGCCCTGGACGGCCGGGACCCCAACGGTGTCGCCGGCGTCCTCTGGTCGGTGGGCGGCCTGCACGACCGGCCCTGGGCCAACCGGCCGGTCTTCGGCCAGGTACGCTACATGAATGCCCGGGGCTGCCGCCGCAAATTCGACGTGGACGCCTATATCGCCCGTTACCCGGCATGACCGCATATCCTCGGAGGTGCGCATGAAACTCGGTCTGATCGGACTCGGCCGCATGGGCGGCAATATGGCCAGACGGCTGGTCCGGGGCGGCATCGCCGTCGCGGCCTACAACCGTACGCTCCAAAAGGCCCTGGATTTCGCGGCCGAGGAGGGCCCCTTGGCCAGTGCGGCCGAAAGTCTTGCCGCACTCGTGGCCATGCTGCCGGCCCCGCGCATCGTCTGGCTCATGCTGCCGGCAGGCCAGACCACCACCAGCTATTTCGAAAACCTGCTCGCCTTGCTCGCCCCCGGCGACCTGATCGTCGACGGCGGCAACAGCCACTATCCCGACGACCTGCGCCGCAGTCCCCAGGCGGCCGCCCGGGGTGTCGCCTACTGCGACGCCGGCGTCAGCGGCGGGGTCTGGGGGCTGACCGAGGGCTACTGCATCATGGTCGGCGGCGAACCCGGCCAGGTGGCCCGCCTCACCCCGGCCCTCAACGTCCTGACCGCGCCGGGCGGCTTCCTGCACACCGGACCCGTGGGCTCAGGGCATTACGTCAAAATGGTCCACAACGGCATCGAATACGGCCTGATGCAGGCCTATGCCGAGGGCTTGGCCCTGCTCGACGCCTCGCCGTTCGGCCGGGACCTGGACCTGCCCGCCATCTGCGACCTGTGGAACCACGGGTCGGTGGTGCGCTCCTGGCTGCTGGAACTGGCCGGCCGGGCCCTGGCCGCCGATCCGGGGCTCAGCTCCCTGACGGGCTATGTGGAGGATTCGGGCGAGGGGCGGTGGACCGTGGAGGCGGCTCTGCAAAGCGCCGTACCCGTGCCGGTCATCGCCCAGGCCCTGATGGAACGCTTCCGCTCCCGGCAGGGCAACGCCTTCCAGGATCGGGTGCTGGCCGCCTTGCGCCAGCAGTTCGGCGGCCATGCCGTCCAGAGGCACGACCATGACTGATGCCGCCCAGCCGACGATGGCCGAGGTGGTCCTCGGCCGGCCGCAACGGCAGGAGGTGGCGCCTTCCTGCCGCTTCGACCAGATACGCGATCCCTTCACGGCCGTGATCTTCGGGGCCACCGGCGACCTGACCGCCCGGATGCTCGTGCCGGCCCTGGCCGCCCTGTGCGCCGGCCACCATCTGCCCGACCGGTTCGCCATCGTCGGCGCCGGCCGGATGGCGCTCAGCGAGGCGACCTTCCGGGAACGTCTGGCCCGGGCCGTGGCCGACCTCGGCGGCATGGCGCCCGAGGCCTGGGCGGCCCTGGAACCGCATCTCACCTACCGGCGGGTGGACTACGCCGATCCGGCCTCCTTCGCCGGTCTGGCCGCCTTCCTGGAGGCGCTGGCCGCCGATCGCGGCTTGGGCGGCAACCGCCTCTACTACTTGGCCGTGCCGCCGACCGCCTACGAGGACATTGCCGTCGGTCTGGCCGAGGCCGGACTGGCCGAGGAAGAAACCGGCTACGCCCGGCTGGTGGTGGAAAAACCCTTCGGCCGCGACCTGAAAACGGCGCAGGCCCTGGAAGCGGCCCTGCACACCCGGTTTCGGGAGGCGCAAATCTTCCGCATCGACCACTACCTGGCCAAGGAGACGGTGCAGAACATCCTGATGCTGCGCTTCGCCAACGCCATTTTCGAGCCGATCTGGAACCGCCGCTACATCGACCACGTGAGCATCCTGGCGGCGGAAAGCCTGGGCGTCGAGCACCGGGCCGCCTATTACGACCATTTCGGCGTACTGCGCGACATGTTCCAGAACCACATGCTCCAGCTGCTCGCCCTGTGCGCCCTGGAGCCGCCGTCGCTGTTCGAGGCCGATCTGGTGCGCGACGAAAAGACCAAGGTCTTCCGGGCCATGCGTCCCTTCGCCGAGGCCGATCTGGCCGACCGGCTGGTCCTCGGCCAGTACGGCCCCGGCCGCATCGACGGTCGGCCGGTGCCGGGCTACCGGCAGGAGCCGCTGGTGGACCCGGCCAGTACGACCCCGACCTTCGCCGCCATGCGCATCCAGGTGGACAACTGGCGCTGGCAGGGCGTGCCCTTCACGCTCATCTCGGGCAAGCGGCTGGCCGAGAAACGAACGGAAATCGCCATCCATTTCAAGCCGGTGCCCTACTCCATGTTCCGGGGGAGCCTGGGCGACCCCATCACGCCCAACCGGCTGATCCTGCGCATCCAACCCAAGGAGGAAGTGAGCCTGACCTTCCAGGCCAAGGCGCCGGGGCCCATGTGCCTGCGGTCGGTGACCATGGCCTTCAATTACGCGGCCGACGCCCCGAGGCCCGGGCTGACCGCCTACGCCAAGGTTCTGCTCGACTGTCTGCTGGGCGACCAGACGCTGTTCTGGCGCCGAGACGGGATCGAGCTGTCCTGGAAATTCCTGGCGCCCATGCTGGAGAGCCGGACCAGCCGCCGCTTCCCCTACGCGGCCGGGACCTTCGGCCCCCCGGAAGCGGCCGGGCTGCTCGCAGACCACGGATTGGTGCCATGAGCGGACGCATCCAACGATTTACCGATCCCACCGCCTTTTTTACGGCGGGGCTCGAGGCCGTAAGCCGGACCGGCGCCCAGGCGGTGCAGGAACGCGGCCGGTTCCTGCTGGCCATATCCGGCGGCTCCTCGCCGCTGCCCCTCTACGTGGCCATGGCCGAACGCGGCCTGGGCCTGCCCTGGGAGGCCGTGCACATCTTCTTCGTGGACGAACGGCTGGTGCCGACCGGCGACCGGCGCAGCACCTTCGGGTCGGTGGCCCCCCTGCTTTTCATCCCGGCCCCCATCCCGGTGGACAACATCCACCCCATGCCCGTCACCATCCGGCCGGCCGAACGGGCCGCCGCCATCTATGAAGAGGAAATTCGGGAGGTTTGGGGCGGTAACGGTCTCGAAACGCCCCAGCTCGATCTGGTGCTGCTCGGCATGGGCCCGGACGGGCACACGGCCTCGCTGTTTCCGCACAGTCAAGCCCTTGAGGAAACCGACCGGCTGGTGGTGCCGGTGCCGCCGCCGACCACGGCGGAGCCCCGGGTATCCCGGCTGACCATGACCCTGCCCCTCGTCAACGCCGCCCGGAAGGTGCTGTTCCTGGTCGCCGGCCAGGGCAAGGAACAGGCCTTGACCGACGTCATGTTCGGCCTGCCCGACCCGGCCCGGCCGGCCAGTCTGGTCCGGCCGGCGGACGGCGCCGGTTGGCTGCTGCTCCTGCCCTGACGAGGTCGGTCGCGCCGGCCTAGCTGAAGTAGGTCGCCGAATCCTTCCCGAGCATGCTCAGGAAGAAATTGCTCGACGAATCGCTGCTGGAGCTGTCGGTGAGCTGCTGGAGATAGGCGGAATATCCGTTGGCGCGCACCAGGGAGGCCGTCTGGTTGCTGGTGTAGCTCTTGGCCAGGGTGCAGTTGTCGGCCAGGGTGTTGAAGGCCTCGGTCAGGGTGGAGGAATCCGCGAAAATCTGCTCGATGGCATCCTTGTCGTCGTTGTCGCCCACCACCGTGACGTTGCCGTCGCTGTCGCGGGTGAGCGTGATGGTCTGGCTGACGTCGATGCCCGCCTTGGCGAACTTGGTGGCCAGGGCGCTGGTCAGGTGCTGTTGCAGAATCTCGTTTTTGGCATTGAGCTGAAGGGTCGGGCTGATCAAGCCGCTGCTGCTGGAATCGGACATGGACAACGCCGCGGAGGACCAGTCGGCCGTATCCTCGCCGGAATTGGCGGTGGTGACGGTGCCGCTCGTCTTCTTGGTGGTCGAGCCGGAGCTGATCTGCATCTGCTGGGTTGTCGTGTCATAGCTGGTATAAATGTCCATGACGTCCTCCCGTGGGGCGTGCCCCAAGCGGCACATGCAAGGAGGATGCCTGGAAAGAATTGCCGACCGGCTCAGCGCACCTTGCCCATGAGATAGGGCACGGGGTCCAGACCGTGAGACGCCGGGTCCAGGGCCTCGGCCACGGCCAGGTCCGGGAATTGGCCGGAACGCAAATCCCGCCGGGCCGGCGGCTGCATGGGCCGCATGTCGGCATCGAAGGCCACCAGGATTTCCGGCAACAACGGCCGGGCCGGATTGGACGTACGGACGAAGCCGTATTCACCGTTGGTCAAGCGCACGAAACTGCCGACCGGGTAGGGTCCCAAAAACTTGATGAAGCGCTCGGCCAGCCGCACGGGGAAATCCCGGCCGCGCATGCCGTGAATGACGGCCAGGCTTCGGGTCGGCAGCATGGGCCCCTTGTAGCTGCGCCGGCTGGTCATGGCATCGTAGACGTCGGCCACGGCCAGAATGCTGCCCCAGGGGTGGATGGCATCGCCGACCAGCCCCTTGGGATAGCCCGAGCCGTCGAACCGCTCGTGGTGCTCGGCCACCCCCCGCAACACGCTTTCCGACAGGGGCAAGCCCCACAGAATATCCCGGCCGAGGAGCGGATGCCGCTTGATCTGCAGGAATTCCGCCTTGGTCAGCCGGCCCGGCTTGTTGAGGATGGTGTCGGGGATCCTGGCCTTGCCCACGTCGTGGAACAGCCCGGCCAGGCCCAGCTCCTTGAGCTGCGCGGGCAACAGCCCCAGATAGACGCCGAAGGTCGCGGCCAGGACCGAGACGTTGACCCCATGGGTGAAGGTGTAGGCATCGTGGTGGCGCAGCTTGCACAGGGTGAGCAACGCATCGGGGTTGCGCACCGCGCTGCCAATGACCGTATCCACCATGCCCGAGCAGGCCCGGACGTCGATCTCCCCGCCGGCCTGGACGTCGCGCAGCATGTCCCGGGCGATGAGCAGGCAGTCATGGTAGACGACCTCGGCCACCGCCAGTTCCTCCTCCAGCGGCGTCCGCTCCCGCGACTCCGACGGCGACTCCGGGAGTGTCGACGGTGGCGGCCCGGCGTCGATCGGGACCGCGGACCCCTTCTCGGTGTCGACGAAAGCCTCCAGATAGCCCGCCTGCTGGATGGCCAGGAGGGTCTGGGAAGAGCGCACGACGCCCTCCTGGCTGTAAAGATACGGATGCTCCAGCCAGGAAAGACCGGTATCGACCACATGCATGCCGACCGACAGGTCGGCAATCGCTATCTTGCACAACACGGGAGTGATCCGCCTCCGCAATCTCCGAGACGACACACCAGCGAGCCGGAAGGTTCCGGCTCTTCGGACGCACCAGCCTATTGCCGCTTGGGGACGACGCTCGACTCGCCGACGATCCGGTATCCGTCCCCCTCCGGACGCAGCCCAAAGGTGTACACGGCCGTCCCCGAGACGGTCTTGCCGCCGTTGTCCAGGGTAAAGGCGACCGGCACCGTCACCCGCAGCTCGCCCGCTTCGGACGGTTCCGAAACCGTCGCCGCACCCGGCTTGTAGGTGCGCTTGGGCCAGCGGGAAAAGAGACGGACCTTGTCCTGGCGCACCACGTCCCGGCCGACCCGGCCCTTGGCGTCGTAATCGACCTTCTCGTCGTAGAGGTCGAGCAAGGCGTTCACATCCCCGGTGGCGCTTCGGGCGAACACGTTCGCCACGAAGGCCGTCACGGCCGGCGGTGCCAGGCGCACGGCCCCGGCCGCGCCGGGGATGGTCAGGGTGGCCCCGGCATCCAGACGGTCGGCGTCGTGCATCCCGTTGGCATCCATGATTTCCTGGACGCCGATGCCGAATTTGCGGGCGATGCGGGAAAGGCTGTCACCGGATTGCACCGTGTAGGTGATGCCGGCCGGCTTGGCGGATGCGGCCTCCGCCGGGGCCGGGGCCGGCGTTTCCGGGGCGGCGGGCGGCGTGACGGCCGGCGTTGATGCTGCCGGGGCGGCCGGCGCAGTTTGGTCGGCCTGGGCCGGGGTTGCCGGCGAAGCGGCCGGAATCGGCGCGGCCGAGGCGGACGGCGCAGTCGGCATCGACGGGGCGGCGGCCGGGGCGGCCGACTGCGGGGCGGCCGACTGCGGGGCGGCCGGCGCCGCCAGCTTCTTGCCGGTCTGGCGGGCCTCGCGGAACCGCTTGTATTCCTTTTCCTCCAGCGCACCGTCGTGATTGGCGTCGGCGGCCAAAAACTCATCGACGGTCAGATCGGGGAAGGCGATGATCAGTTCCTCGAAAATGACCTTCCCGTCCTTATTGTAATCCACTTTATCGAAGGCTTTCCCGTCATTGCCGGAGCAACCGGACAGGAGCAGGAGCCCTGCGGCCAGGGACAACGCCAGCAAACGCCGTAACTGCATATCGCCTCCTCCCTCAGGGACGCGGCACGGCCCGCAACACCACCAGGGTGACGTCGTCGAGCCGGGGTTCCCCATGGCGAAAGGTATCCAAGTCATCCACCACGGCCTGGGCCACGGTCCGGGCGTCGGACGCCGCCTGGCGGCGCACGACCTCGCGCAACCGGGCCTTGCCGTACATCTCCCCGGAAGCGTCGCGCGTTTCCCAGATGCCGTCGGTGCCGCAAACGAGCACCCCGCCCGGCGGTAAACCGTCTAGGGTGTTTTCCTCATAACGCCAGCCGGCGTCAATGCCGAGCGGAATGCCCTTGCCGTCCAGTTCGACGAAGGCATCCCGGGCGGGATCGTAGAGCAGGGCCGGATCGTGGCCGGCCCGCACGTAATGCAGCGCCGGCCGGCCCGGAACGAACTCCAGGAAAAAAAGCGTCATGAACCGCCCCGTCATGCCCAAATCCTGGGCCAGCAGGCGATTGACGTCGCCCAGGACCGCGGCCGGCCCGCCGGGGAACTGGAGCCGCGCCCGCAAGAAGGCCCGGGCGCTGGCCATGAGCAGGGCCGCCTGGATGCCGTGTCCCGTGACGTCCCCCACGGCCACGCAGCAGGTCTCCCCGGCCCCGGCCGCGCCGGGGCGCAGCAGATAATCGTAGTAGTCCCCGCCGGTGGCGTCGCAGGGCAGGGAAATGCCGGCCAGCTCAAGGCCCGGCAGCGGCGGCGCGGTCTCGGGCCAAAATCCGTGCTGGACGCTGGCCGCCACCTCCATGTCGAATTCCAGACGCTGCTTGGCCAAGGCGTCCCGGTGCAGCCGGGCGTTGACGATGGCCACCGCCGCCTGGGCGGCCAGCAGGCTGAAGGTCTCCAGGTCGTCATCGCCGAAGACGCCGCCGCCTTCCTTGTTGATGCCCTGGGCCACCCCCACCACCCGTTCCCGGTAGATGAGCGGCACGCAGAGCATGGAGCGGGTCCGGTAGCCTGTGAGCCTGTCCACGTCCTGATTGAAGCGCGGATCCTCGTACACGTCGGCCAGGATCAGCGGCGAGGCGGTCTCGGCCACCCAGCCGGCCAGGCCCTCGCCCCGGTCGAGGCGGAAGCCGGTCTGCAACTGGGCGCTGGCCGGGCCCTGGGCCACGGTAAAAACGAGCTGCCCCTGGCCGGGGCCGGGGGTGTCGTCAACCAGCAGCAGGCTGACGGTTTCCGCCGCCAGGGCCTGCCGGGACGTGGTCATGATGCGCTCCAGGACCTCGGAAAGATCCAGGGAAGCCGAGATGAGACGGGAGAGGGCGAAACAGCGCTTGAGGGAACCCAGACGATCGGCCAGACGGCCCGCCTCCCCCGCCGTTCGGTCGGACATGGCGTCTCCTTTGCGTTGCGCCGATACCGTAACGCAAAACGATGCCGACTGGCAAAGGCGACGGGGCGGCCGGGACGGCCCGGCCGCCGGAAGTTAGGCGGAGACGCCCTCCAGCAGGGCCAAGGCGGTGGTCTTCTCGTTCTGGAACCGGGACTGCACCGCCTGGCGCACCCGTTTGGTATGGCGGAAGAACTTGCGACTGCGGAGACGGTAGACTTCCTCGATCACGGATTTGTCAAAGTTCTGACTATCCGGTCCGGCGTCCGCGTTTTCGATGGCTTGGCTGAAAATCCGTTCGGCCCCGGCCGGTCCGTGCTGCACGGCCGTGCTCCACAGCACCTCGCGCAGGGCGTAGGAATGCTTGGTCACGTCCACGCCCGTGGTCAACACGATGCTCTTGACCGCCGGCGCATAGCTGAAGGTCCGGATGAACTCGTGCTGCAAGGCCTCGAACCGCTTGGGATATTTGGCGGAAATATCCTTCCAGACCGCCGGCATGGAGCCGGATTTCCCGCCGGTGTCGCTGGGGCCGGACGACTGGAGTCTGGAGGCGAGGTCAGGGGCCTTGTCCCGTAAGAACTTGATGAAAAGATCCATGGCCCCGGTCTTGGAGGCAAGCTGGAACTGGCCGTAGGACGTGCCGCCGGCCCGGTCGTAGCCGATGCAATCGATCTCGTTATTGGACTCGTACTTGGCGCTCAACAGCCCGGCCCGACGCTCCAGGGCCGAGGGCAGCACCTTGCCGGCGGCCAGGACCTTGGCCCGGGCCGAGGCCTCCCGGGTATTTTCCGCGAGCTGGTTTTCCGCCCCGGCCGCGGCCAACAGGAGTTCCTCCTCCCGCTTGGTGAAGCCCTTGCCGCGGGAGGCGGCCAGGGCCAGGCCCCGCAAGTGCCCCAGATCGTCCGGGTGGCGCGCCGACTTATTGACGGCCATGCGCACCGAGGACTTGTCCACGGCCCGGCGCAGGGTATAGCCCCCGCGCGGGGGCGACGAAGGCGTCTGTCCGGTGGTCGTGGCGGCTTGCTGCTCCATGGCCAGCCGGGAAAGCGTGGCCAGGGCATTGCCCTGGAACTGGTCCAGGCCGCCGCTCCCGCCCGTCAGGCCCTTGGTGGAGGCCTGGTAGCCGAGCATGGTCAGGGCCGCCGCCTGTTCCGAGGATTTTCCCTGGGAGAGCATCTCCAGGCCGGAAATCAGGCCCGGGTCCTGTCCTGGCGATTTGGCGTCGCCGGTCAGTTCCCCGTTGATCCCGCAGCCTTTCTGCATCATGATTTCAAAAACACGCGGATCCGTCCTGGTCTTCGCCGTCCCCGGCGCAAGCGAGGCCGCTTTCTTGATGAGCTCCTGGGCGGCTGGGCTTGATGTCTGAATGGCCATACGGTGATCCCGGTTTTGCGGTTGCGGAATAAGGGCAAATACGCTTCTGCAAGCGCCATGCCTTTGCCGCCAGCCCAGCCCCCCGGAGGACGCCATGCAGCATTCCAGCCGCTTTTTCCGCAACACCGCCTGCGCCTATTTCCCCTGTCATGCGGGCGCCGATCCGGAAACCTTCAACTGTCTGTTCTGCTATTGTCCGCTCTATTTTCTGGAGGACTGCGGCGGCACCTGGCGGGATCTCCACGGCATCAAGGATTGCACGGCCTGTCTGCGGCCGCACCGGCCCGAGGGCTATGACGAAATCCTGACGCGGCTGCGCCGGGAAGCGGCCAGACGCCGGCAGGCGGCGGAAGCGCACGAAGAGAGCGACCCGACAACGCCGTAGCCGCATGAAGCACCACCGAGGGCAAACGGTCTCTCTTTAAAAAAGGGATGCCAAAGGGCTCCGCCCTTTGGCCGCCGGAGGCATCTCTCCTCCGCCCTGGAAAAACGCCCCTAGGCGTCGGGGATAATCTGAATATAGGGCTTCTTGAAGAGCCGGGTCTCCCGGGTGACCGGATCGTAGACCGAATTGACGAAGCACTTCCAGGCGTCGTCGTCCAGACGGCGATAGTCGGCCCGGTAGGCAAAGCCGGGATAGCGGGTCTCCTGGCGGAAGAGGAGATGCAGCAGGTGCAGCCGCGCCGTCCGCAGCCGGTGGATCTGCTCCCAGCAGCGCAAAAGTTCGTGCAGGTCGCGGGCGGCCAGCCTGTCGCTGTCCTCCTCCAGCAGCCGCAACTGGGCGAGGCCGGCCTCCAACATGGTCTTGGAGGTCGTATAGAAGGTGGAACAGCCGCCGCCGTACTCGTCCATGCACTTCATGAGCCGCATCATGAAGTTATGCGGGGTGATGCACTTCGGGTTCACCGCCGGATCGGTGGACAGGCCGACGTTTTCCGTAAACGTCCGCCAGGGCCGGTAGAGGTCCCGGGCCAGTTCGGCCCCGGACACGGCCAGGGTCGGGACGAAGTCCCGATGGTCGACGGCGAAGCGCACGAGCTGCTTGCCGGCGATACGGCCCTCGGCAAAGGAACCCGAGGAAAACTTGTGCCCCGAGGCCCCGACCCCGTCGGCGGCGGTAAAGAGCCCCTCCACCGTGGTCATGCGGTTGTAGGCCTTGCCGTTGGCGGCCCGGATCTTATAGGCCTCCGGCACCCAGGGCTCGTCCGGGCCGGAGGTCCAGATGCCGCAGCAGCCGGAATGGGAGCCGAGCAGATAGGGCTCGGTGGGCATGATCTCGGAGCCCCGCTTTTCCGGCTCGGTGTCGGTGGCGGCCCACAAGGCGGCCTGGCTGACGCACATGTCGAGAAAATCTTCCCACGCCTCGCTTTCCAGGTGGCGTTGCCGCTCCGGGGGCATGCCCGCGAAGGTCTTCTGCAAGGCCCCGGCCGTGTCCATGGTGATCGGGCCGCGCCCCTGGCGCAGTTCGCGCAGCATCATGTGGTTGCGCAGGCAGGTCGGCACGAGGCTCCCCCGCACGTAGCCGGCGTCCTCGTACGGCCGCAACAGCGGCCGGTTGGCGACGCAGTAGTCCTCGCCCGCGGCGTTGACGGCCTTGGCCTTGAACAGCAAAAACCAGGCCCCCACCGGACCGTAGCCGTCCTTGAACCGGGCCGGCACGAACCGGTTTTCCATCATGGTCATCTCGGCCCCAGCCTCGGCGCACATGGCGTAGGTGGAACCGGCGTTCCAGACCGGATACCAGGCCCGGCCCATGCCCTCGCCCGTGGCCCGGGGACGGTAGACGTTGACCGCCCCGCCGCAGGCCGCCAGTACGGCCTTGGCCCTGATGACGTACACCCTGTTTTCCCGCACGGAGAAGCCGACCGCGCCGGCGATGCGGTTGGGGGCCGCGGCGTCGCGCAACAACCGCACGACAAAGACGCGCTCCAGGTAGCGCTCGGGCCCGAGGGCCTTCTTGGCCGCCTCGGCCACGATGCACTTGAAGGACTCGCCGTTGATCATGATCTGCCAGCGGCCGGAACGCACGGGCTTGGCGCCGGTACGCAGCGACAGCCCCCTGGCCTTGGCCTCGGCCCCGTCCAGGTTGCACTCGCCGTCCCGCACCCAGCACGGCAGGCCCCAGGCCTCGAACAGGTGCACGGCATCGTCCACGTGCCGACCGACGTCGAACACGAGGTCCTCCCGGACGATGCCCATGAGGTCGGCGCGGACCATGCGCACGTAGTCGTCGGGGGAGTTGTCGCCCAGGTAGGTGTTGATGGCGGAAAGCCCCTGGGCCACGGCCCCGGAGCGCTCCAGGGCGGCCTTCTCGACCAGAAGGACGCTGACGCCGGCGGCATCGGCCCAGCGGCAGGCCTCGAAGGCGGCGCCGCAGGCGCCCATGCCGCCGCCGACGATGAGCACGTCCACGTTTTTTTCCACAACGTCCGGTTCGGCCAGGGCAAGGCCCTTCGGGGCATCGTTTGCGGGAATGGTCGGCATGGCCTGTTTCCTTTTTCGGGAGAGCGGGCGCGGGGCGCGCCTAGCGGCAAAAACCGTCCAGCCAGCACTGGCTGTCGTCCGGGTCGTCCACCGGCTGTTCCCGGGCCGTGGCCTGGCCGGGGACGGCCAGGGTCCGCTCGGTGCACAGCAGCTCGTTTTCCAGATCGCCCGGTTCGGGTTGGTCGGCATAGGGGCGGATGTCGCCCCTGGCCGTGGTCCGGGTGGGGAAGGCAAAGCGTTTGACGTGGCCGTTGCGGAAGGTGACGGTCCAGCGGATGGCGCCGGCCGACCGCTGCGGCACGCAGGCGCCGCCCATGGGGGCGATGTCGGCGTAGGGCCGCACGCCGATGGCGCCCCGGGGACAGATCTTGACGCAGGCATAGCATTCCCAGCAGGCAGCCGGCTCCAGGTTGAAGGCCTTCCCGGCCTGGGGATCGAGGAGCATCAGGTCGTTGGGACAGATGGCCATGCAGGCGGTCTGGGCTGCGCCCTTGCAGCCGTCGCATCGGTTCGGGTCCACAAAGCTGGGCATGGTGCGCGTCCTTTGGGGAGGGGATCGCCGAAACGGCCGGCGGACCGGACGAACGGCAAAAAGCCAGATAATGCCGCCAAATTAGCGGGCCGGCTGCCGCGCGTCAAGATACGTTCCTTTTTTCACATTGACGGCTCCCCCCGCCCGGCTTGACAAGCGCCGCGCCCGACCGCTATCGCCTTGCCGTTTGCGCTAGAACGACCTTTCGAGAAACGGAAGACGGTGCGAATCCGTCGCAGACGCGCTGCTGTAACCGGGTTTTCCCGGCCGCGTTCACTGAGCCCCCGCGCTTGGGAAGGACGCCGCCACGCCAAGGTCCCCGCGACCGCCCCGGAAGCCAGAAGACGCCTCGAAACCGGTCGGCATTCGGGCCTCGCGATTCGGGCCGGAGTGACCTGGGCGTCCGCTGCCGCCGCCAGGGCGGAGCCGCCCGCCATTCCTTTCCGTTGCCGATAACCGGCAACGGATGCTACTCTTGCGCCCTTCCCCCGTGGTCTCTGCCGGCCTCCGCTGTAACGCCCCTCCGGGCAACAAAAGGAGTGCTTTGCATGCTCACGCATTCGCTGGGATTTCCCCGCATGGGCCTTCACCGCGAACTGAAGACCGCCCTCGAAAGCTTTTGGAGCGGCCGCACGGACGCGGCCGAACTCGAAGCGACCGCCGCCGCGCTGCGGCTGCGCCATTGGCGCCTGCAACACGACGCCGGCATCGACCTCGTGCCTGTCGGCGACTTTTCCCTCTACGACCACATGCTCGACGCCAGCGTCATGTTCGGAGTGGTGCCCGCCCGCTACGGGGCATCCGCCGGATCGGTGGACCTGCCCACCTCTTTTCGCATGGCCCGAGGCGGCCAAAACGGCCAGGGCGGCGTCACGGCCCTGGAAATGACCAAGTGGTTCGACACCAACTACCACTACCTGGTCCCGGAATTCGCCCCGGAACAAACCTTCCGTCTCGACCCGACGCGCCTGGTCGACCAGCTCCGCGAGGCCCGGCAAGCCGGTTTCACCCCCAAGGCCGTGGTGCCCGGCCCACTCACCTTCCTCGCCCTGGGCAAGACCGATCCCCCGGGCGGCGACCGGCTGGCCCTGTTGCCGCGGCTTCTGCCCGTCTACGAGGAACTCCTGGCCGCCATCGCCGACCTGTGCCCCTGGGTCCAGTTCGACGAGCCCATCCTGGTCCAGGAACTGCCGCGCGCCTGGACCGCGGCCGTGGGACCGACCTACCGCGCCCTGCTCGCGGCCGCCGGGCCGACCAAGCGCATGCTGGCCACCTATTTCGGCGACATCGCCCACAACCTGGACTGCCTGGCCGGACTGCCCCTGGACGCCCTGCACGTGGATCTGGTCCGGGCCCCGGACCAACTCGCCCTGGTGGCCAAGGCGCTTTCGCCCCAAACCGCCCTGTCCCTGGGCCTGGTGGACGGCCGCAACATCTGGCGGGTGGACGCGGCCGCCGCCCTGGCCCGCATCGATCTGGCCAAGCGGCATCTCGGCGGGGAGCGGCTGCTGCTCGCGCCGTCGTGTTCGCTGCTCCACTGCCCGGTGGACCTGGAGGCCGAGACCGACCTCGATCCCGGCATCCGGGCGTGGATGGCCTTTGCCGTGCAAAAATGCCGGGAGCTGCGCCTGTTGGCCGATGCCGCCACGCCGGGCGGCGCCGCCCGGCCCGAGGTGGCCGCCGCCCTGGCCGCCAACCGCGCGGCCTGGGAAAGCCGCCAGCACAGCCCGGCCGCCCATGTGGCTGCCGTGCGCCAGCGGGTGGACGGGCTGTCGCCCGAGATGTTTCGGCGCAGCGCCCCCTATCCCGAACGGGCGGTCCGGCAACGGGCCGGCCTGTGCCTGCCGCCGATCCCCACCACCACCATCGGCTCCTTCCCCCAGACGCCGGAGATCCGGCAGGCCCGCCGCCGGGCCAAGGCCGGCGAAATCTCCCGGGACGAATACGTGTGCTTTCTCAAGCGCACCATCGTCGACAACGTGGCCAAACAGGAGGCGATCGGCCTCGACGTGCTGGTCCACGGCGAACCCGAGCGCAACGACATGGTGGAATATTTCGGGGAGCGGCTGGCCGGCTTCTGCTTCACCAAAAACGGCTGGGTGCAGAGCTACGGCTCGCGCTGCGTCAAGCCGCCGGTCATCTACGGCGACGTCTTCCGCCCCGGCCCCATGACCGTGGACTGGGCCACCTTCGCCGCCGGGCTGACCGAAAAGCCCATGAAAGGCATGCTGACCGGCCCGGCCACCATCGTAAGCTGGAGCTTCGTGCGCGACGACCAGCCCCGGGAGACCAGCCGCCGGCAGATCGCCCTGGCCATCCGCGACGAGGTGGCGGAGCTGGAGGCCGCCGGCATCCGCATCATCCAGATCGACGAGCCGGCCCTGCGCGAGGGCCTGCCGCTTTTGCGCAGCCAGTGGAATCTGGCGCTGCAGCTCGCCGTGGAGGATTTCCGGCTGGCGACCTCCGTGGCCAAGCCCCAAACCCAGATCCACACCCACATGTGCTACGCGGAATTCGGGGACATCGTGCCCGCCATCGCCGCCATGGACGCCGACGTCATCAGCATCGAGGCCAGCCGCAGCCGCATGGAGCTGCTCGCGTCCTTCGCCGACTTCCACTACCCCAACGAAATGGGCCCCGGGCTCTACGACATCCACAGCCCGCGCGTCCCGCCGGTGGAGGAGATGGAGGCGCTGCTGCTGCGGGCCGCCAAGGTCATTCCGCCCGAGCGCCTCTGGGCCAACCCCGATTGCGGCCTCAAGACCCGCTCCTGGCCCGAAGTCACCGCCGCCCTGGCCAATATGGTCGAGGCCGCCAAACGGGTTCGGGAAAAACTGCGGCAAACCGCACCCCCGGCGACCGAAAGGGCCTGACCGCCGCCCGGAGCCGCCGCCATGGGGGAAAAGACAAAAATGTCCAATAAAGTGCTTGACAGCACCCGGCCGGTCCGGGTAACTCTCTTGTCCATGCAATCCCTTATCAACCCGACCGCCGGTTTTTATTTTTGGTTCTGGTTTAGCCACGCCCGTGGTCGGGGAGGGGTGCGGTCGAACTAGTTTCCACTGCAACGAGCCACTCCAGGGCCGCGGGCAACCAAGCCAGCGGCCCTTTTTTTGTTTTCGCCGTTGGTCGTCCGCGCCGGGAAGGGCCAAAACGCGAGGAGCCCATCATGCTGCTTGGCAAAACCGTCCGTTTGGAACGCATCTTCAACCGCAACACCCATCGCACCATCATCGTCCCCATGGACCACGGTGTGACCGTCGGCCCCATCGACGGGCTGATCGACATGCGCGAGGCCGTCAACCAGGTGGCCGAAGGTGGCGCCAACGCCGTGCTCATGCACAAGGGCCTGCCCCGCTGCTCCCATCGCGGTCGCGGCCGTGACGTCGGGCTCATCATCCACCTGTCCGCCTCGACCAGCCTGTCGCCCTACCCCAACGCCAAGACCCTGGTGGCCAGCGTCGAGGACGCCATCAAGCTCGGCGCCGACGGCGTTTCGGTCCATGTGAACCTCGGCGACGAAACCGAGCGTGACATGCTGGCCCATCTGGGCGACATCACCTCCAAGGCCACGGAATGGGGCATGCCCGTCCTGGCCATGATTTACGCCCGCGGGCCCAAGGTCCAAAACGAATTCGATCCCGCCGTGGTGGCCCATTGCGCCCGGGTCGGCACCGAACTCGGCGCCGACGTGGTCAAGGTGCCCTACACCGGCGACGTCGAATCCTTCTCCCGGGTCACCGAGGCCTGCTGCATCCCGGTGGTCATCGCCGGCGGCCCCAAGGTCCACAACGACCGCGAACTCATCCAGATGGCCCATGACGCCGTCCAGGCCGGCGGCGCTGGTCTGTCCATCGGGCGCAACGTCTTCCAACACGCCCATCCGTCCCGCATGGTGCAGGCCCTGCACGGCATCGTGCATCAGGATTGGGAAGTCGACCAAGCCATGGAACTGCTGAAGGACTAACCATGAGTAAGGAAATCTGGCTGTCCGCCATCCCCTTCGACAAGACGCTCGTGACCCTCGGACTCGAATCCGGCGTGGACGGGTTCGTGGCCGAGGCGGCCGACGCCGACGCCATCCTGGCCCTGGGCCGGACGAAGGTCATGACGCCGGACGCTTTCGAGCGCGTCACCCTCACGAGCAAGGACGACGAGACCACCGCCATCACCCACCTGAAGGCCGGCCGCCCCGTCTTCCTCAGCCGGGGCTGGGAGATCATCCCGGTGGAGAACATCCTGGCCGCCGCGACCGGCCTGGGGCTCGAATGCGAGAGCCTCGACCGGGCCCGGCTGGCCGCCGGCGTGCTCGAACGCGGCGCCGACAGGCTGCTCATCACCACCGAGGCGGCCCCCGACATCAAGACCATCGTCAAGGAGCTCAAACTGTCCCAGGGTACCATCGAACTCGCCGCCGCCACCATCACGGCCATCGAACCGGCCGGGCTGGGGCACCGGGTCTGCGTGGACACCACCAGCCTTTTTACCAGCGGCCAAGGCATGCTCGTCGGCAACTCCTCGGCCTTCACCTTCCTGGTCAACGCCGAGACCGAGTCCAATCCCTACGTGGCGGCCCGGCCCTTCCGCATCAACGCCGGGGCGGTCCACGCCTACTGCCAGATGCCGGGCGACACCACCCGCTATCTGGAGGAACTGCACTCGGGCTCGGAAGTCCTTATCGTCTCCCACACCGGGGAGACCACCACCGCCGTGGTCGGCCGCATCAAGACCGAAATCCGGCCCATGCTCCTCATCACCGCCGAGGCGGACGGCCGGGAGGGCAAGGTCTTTTTGCAGAACGCCGAGACCATCCGGGTGGTCGATCCGACGGGACGGCCGGTCAGCGTCGTCACCCTGCGCGTCGGTGACAAGGTCCTGGTCAAAACCGATGTGGCCGGCCGGCATTTCGGCATGCGCATCACCGAAGCCATCAAGGAAGGATGACATGGGCAAGGATACTGCCGACGACGCCACCAAAACGGTTTCCCTCGACGAGGCCCTGCTGGAGCTGCGGGGCGGCATCGACGCCGTGGACGACGCCCTGCTGAGCCTGCTCAACAAGCGCGCCACCTTGAGCCTCGAAGTCGGCCGCCGCAAGGCCGGACGGGACAGCGCCGTGTTCAAGCCCTTCCGCGAACAGGAGGTCCTGGCCCGGTTGGCCGGCAACAACCCCGGACCGCTGCCCGGGAACCACCTGCTCGCCATCTACCGGGAAATCCTGTCGTCCTCCCGCCGCCTGCAACGACCCGAGCGGGTGGCCTACCTCGGACCGGAAGGCACGTTTTCCCACTTCGCCGCCATGGCCGCCCTCGGCCATTCGCCGGACTTCCTGCCCATGACCACCATCGGCGACGTGTTCGCCGCCGTGGCCGGCAAACGCACGGACCTCGGCATCGTGCCCCTGGAGAATTCGCTCCAGGGCACGGTCGGCCAAAGCCTGGACCACTTCCAGCACTACGACGTCTACATCCAGGCCGAAATCTCCTGCCGGGTGAGCCACGCCCTGCTCTCCACGGCCGAAAGCATCGCGGCCATCGATACGGTCTATTCCCATCCCCAGCCCCTGGCCCAGTGCGCCTCCTGGCTCAAGGCCCATCTGCCCCACGCCCGGATCATCCCCACCGATTCCACGGCGGCGGCCGCGGCCCGCTTGGCCGGCGAACCCACCGCCGCCTCCATCGGGCACATCCGGCTGGCCGAGATGCACACCCTCCATGTCCTGGCCAGTCCCATCGAGGACCTGCCGGACAACTGGACCCGGTTTTTCATCATCGGCCCCGAGGACACCAAGCAGCAGACCCGGGACAAGACCTCGATCCTGTTCACCGTGCCCAACCGCCCGGGCGCGTTGCAGCAAGTGCTCTCGCACCTGGCCGGCGAGGGCATCAACATGACCAAGCTGGAGTCGCGGCCCATCCGCGGCGAAAAATGGCAGTACGTCTTCTTCGCCGACCTGCAATGCGACCTGTCGCGCGAGGAATACAAGCAGCTGTTGGCCACCTTGAAGGAACATACGCACAGCCTGCGCATCCTCGGCTGCTATCCGGCCGGCCCCCAGGTGGACCTGGGCGACGGCGCGATCAGCCTGGCCGAAGCCCAGGCGAAATGAAGAAGCAAAGAGGAAGATGCCTCCGGCGGCCGGGGGGAATCATTCCCCCCGGACTCCCCGAATAAAAAGGATACGCCATGCCGACCGTCACCGCTCCGTCCTCCAAGTCCGTGTCCCACCGGGCCATCATCGCCGCCTGCCTGGCGCAGGGCACCAGCCGGCTCACCGGCCTGCTGGCCAGCGAGGACCTGGAACGGACCCGGGCCTGCATGACCGCCATGGGCGCGGACCTCCATCCCCAGTCCGACGGCTCGTGCATCGTCTCCGGCACCGCCGGCCGCCCCCAGGGCGGGACGGACGCGGAACCGGTCGTGCTCGACGTGGGCGAATCCGGCACCACCTGCCGGCTGCTCACCGCCGTGGCCGCCGCCGGCCGGGGAGTCTTCGAGATCCGGGGGCGCGGCCGCCTGCACGACCGCCCCATCGGCGAACTGATCGACGCCCTGACCCCGCTCGGGGTTGCGGTGCGCTCCCTGGGAAAGCCCGGCCATCCGCCCCTGCGCCTGACCACCGCCGGCCTTTCCGGCGGTGAGACGACCATCACCCTGGAAGACAGCTCCCAGTACCTGTCCGGCCTGCTGTTGGCCGCTCCCCTGGCCGACGGGCCGGTGACCGTCGCCGTCACCGGCGGCAAGGCCGTGTCCTGGCCGTACGTGGCCATCACCCTGTCCACCCTGGCCGACTTCGCCGTGCCCTTCACGGTGGAGACGCTGGCAGACGGAACGTGGACCGCCGCCGACTGGCGGACGCTCACCGACGTGACGCCGGGGCGGGTGCGCTTCCGCATGCGCCCGGCCGCCTATATGCCCCGGGACTGCGCCGTGGAGGGCGACTGGTCGAACGCCTCCTATTTCCTGGCCGCCGGGGCGGTGGGACCGGAGCCGGTCACGGTGACCGGACTTCGCCCCGACTCGCTCCAGGGCGACCGGGCCATCTGCGACATCCTGGCCAGCATGGGCGCGCGCCTCGAAATCACGGACGTGGGCGTCACCGTCTTGCCGAGCGCCCTTGCCGGCCGTGTCCTGGACATGAGCCGCTGCCCGGATCTGGTGCCGACGGTGGCCGTGGCCGCCTGTTTCGCCACGGGCACGACGACCATCACCAAGGTGGCCCATCTGCGCCTCAAGGAGTCGGACCGCATCGAGGCCGTGGCCGAAAACTGCACCCGGGCCGGGGCGACCGTCACCATCCTGGCCGACGGGTTGTGCATCCATCCCAATCCGCTGCCGGCCGGTCGGACCATCGACTTCGCCTCGTTTCACGACCACCGGCTGGCCATGTCCGCCGCCCTGTTCGGCCTGGCCGGCGTGACCGTGCGCCTCGACGATCCGGGATGCGTGGCCAAATCGTTTCCGAATTTCTGGGAGAAATGGGAGAAACTGGGGCTTTGCCCCAGCCCCCACCGGGGGGAATGATTCCCCCCGGTCCCCCTCGATGTTTTTTGACACGAAAAGGGCATCATGAGCGACAAAACGACCACACGGACGACACCCGACACGCCCCCGTCACCCATCCGGACGCTCGTCATCGTCGGGGCCCGGGGCGGCATGGGGCGGCTCATCGCCGCCCAGAGCCGGGCCGCCGGCCTGACGGTGCGCCCCCTGGACCGGCCGCTCACCGACGAAGCCATCGCCGCCGCCGTCACCGGGGCGGACATGGTGCTCCTGTCGGTGCCGGTCTACGCCATGGACGAGGTGGCGGCCAAGGTGGCCCGGTGCATGGACGGCCGGCAGATCCTGGCCGACGTCGGTTCGGTCAAGACACTTCCCATCGCCTCCATGACGGCCCGCTACCAGGGACCGGTGGTCGGCACCCATCCACTGTTCGGTCCGACGCCCCGGCCGGCCGACGGCATGCGGGTGGCGGTGATGGACGGCCGGCCGGGCGAGGACGTGTGGGCGACCACGGCGGTCTGGGACTGGTGCGCCCGGATCGGGTTTGCGCCCTTCGCCAGCAACGCCGAGGAGCATGACCGGGCGGCCGCCTTTGTCCAGGGACTCAATTTCGTGACGACGGTGGCCTATTTCGCCACCCAGGCCGCCGGCGGCGACGTGCAGAAGTATCTGACGCCGTCGTTCGCCAGACGGCTGGCCGCCGCCGAAAAGCTCATCATGAAGGACGCGGCGCTTTTTACGGCGCTGTTCGAGGCCAATCCGTACAGCCACGAGGCCGTGCGCAACTACAGGAGTCTGCTCAATATCGCCGCCGGCGGCGACGTGGATCTGCTCGTCCGCCGGGCCGAGACCTGGTGGACCGCCAAGACGGAAGGGAAGGATAAGCCATGAGTGCGATCATTCTGCAACAGGAAGGGACGTGGCTGCCGGCCGACGTTCAGACACCCATCAGTCTGTTTCTGGGGCTGGTCGGGGAACGTCCCGGCATTCTCCTGGAAAGCGCCGAAGTGGACGGCCGACTCGGCCGATACAGCGTCATCGCCTGGGATTTCCGGCTGCGGCTGCGCCTGAAGGCCGGCAAGCTCGACATCAACGCCCGGGACACCCGGCTGGCCCCGCTGGAGGATTCCTCCGGCCAGGACTTTTTCGAGGGCATGCGGGCGATCATGGCCCGGCTCAAGGTCCTGGCCCCGGAGGGCATGGCCGACACGCCGCCCATCACCCGCGGTCTGCTCGGCTATTTCGGCTACGGCATCGCCGGCATCTTCGAGCCCAAGCTGGCCAAGGTGCTGCCGCCGAAGGAAGCGGAGTTCTGCCTGGTGCTGCCGGGCCGGCTGGTCCTGTTCGACCACATCAAGCACCGCTGCCTGCATCTGTCCCTGGACGCCGGCAAGAAGGCCAAGATCCGGCACGAAAACGTCTACGCCCCCCTGGAGCGGCCGGAGGTCGGCCGGGTGACCAACAGCCCGGACGCCGACGGCTACATGGAGGCCGTGACCAAATGCAAGGAAATGATCCGGCAGGGCGAATGCATCCAGACGGTGCTCTCGACCCAGTTCTCCGCGCCGTTTTCCGGTGATCCCTTCGTGCTCTACCGGCGGCTGCGGCAGGTGAACCCTTCGCCGTACATGTTCTTCATGCGGCTGCCGCGCATCACGCTTCTGGGCTCGTCGCCGGAGCTGCTCATCCGCTGCCAGGACGGGGCGCTTACCACCTGTCCCATCGCCGGCACCCGTCCCCGCGGCAAGACCCCGGCCGAGGACGACGCCCTTTCGGCCGAACTGCTGACCGATCCCAAGGAGCGGGCCGAGCACGTCATGCTGGTGGACCTGGGGCGCAACGACCTCGGGCGCATGGCCGAGAAGGGCACGGTCTCCGTGGAAAAATTCATGACCGTGGAGAAGTTCTCCCACGTCATGCACATCGTCTCCTACGTGACGGCCCGGCTCAAAAAGGGTCTCGACGCCCTGGACGTGCTCAAGTGCGCCTTCCCGGCCGGCACCCTCTCCGGCGCGCCCAAGATCCGGGCCATGGAAATGATCGCCGACCTGGAAAAGGGCCAGCCGCGCGGACCGTACGCCGGCTGCATCGGCTGGATCGGCCTGGACGAGGGCCGGGTCAACCTCGATACCGGCATCACCATCCGCAGCCTCTGGATTCGCGACGGCCAGGTCTTCTGGCAGGCCGGGGCCGGCATCGTCTTCGATTCCGAGCCGGCCAAGGAATGGATGGAGGCCCAGAACAAGGCCCGGGTGCTCATGGAAGTGATGGCGGCCAAGGAGGATGGCGATGTTTTTACTTATTGATAACTTCGACTCGTTCACCTTCAACGTGGTCCAGGGCTTCCAGCAGCTCGGCCGCGATCCGGTGGTGAAGAAAAACGACGATCCCGAGATCCTCGACCTGGCCGCCTCGGGCACCCTCGACATGGTGTGCGTCTCGCCGGGGCCGAGCACGCCGGAAAACGCCGGGCTGTGCCTCAAGTTTCTGGAGCTTCTGCCCAAGACGGTACCGGTCCTCGGCATCTGCCTGGGCCATCAGATCCTGGGGCATTTCGCCGGCGCGCCGGTGGTGGTGGCCGACCGCATCATGCATGGCAAGACGTCCGACGTGTTTCACCGCGAGACCGGGCTTTTCACGGGCCTGCCGAACCCGATGGAGTGCTGCCGCTACCACTCGCTCATCGTGCTGGCGGCCAAGGCGGCGGACACGCTGGAGATCACGGCCTGGACCGAGGAGAACGAGGTCATGGGCCTGGCCTACCGCGACCGCCCCTGGGTCGGGGTGCAGTTCCATCCCGAATCGGTCTTCACCCCGGACGGCATGAAGCTGCTCGCCAACTTCCCGGAAAAGATCCTCTGAAGAAGGAGGCGGCTGAGGGCCTCAATATAAAAAGGCTCTCAGCCGCCATTAATATAATCAAGGCAATGGTGGTAAAAAAAATGGATACAAAATGTCAAATATGCGATGAAAAGTGCCAAAGGCATCTTATTGACAACGGGAATAAAGATGACTTGATACAAAGATATTATTACGATTGTCCAAGATGCGGAAACTATTTTATCACATTTAAGGCAATAGATAAAATAAATTTAATAAAGAACGACCACAATAAAAGGACTCTTACTAATATTTCTTCATGGATCAGAGACAATCAACAAGTACTTATTACAACTGACAAATTGAACAATCTAGTAAATATGAAACCATTGTCTATATCTGAACGACTAGGTAGATTATTGATAGAATTTAACAAGAAATCAGATTTTTTTGGTTCGACGTTTTGTATCAATAAAGAAGATAAATATATACAATCATTGACATGGAGTTTAAATGACAAAGAACTAGTAGAGTTAATCAGCTATTTAATACAATTAAAATACGTTAAAGAATCAACAAAAATAGCTGGCCAAGACAGATATTTGGAAATAACTTTCGAAGGGTTTAGTTATTTAGAAAATATTTTAAATAGTAACAAGGAAAGTGCGCAAGGTTTTGTGGCAATGTGGTTCGATCAATCCATAGCGAAAATTTACAACGAAGCCATTGCACCAGCAATTGAGATAGCTGGATACAAACCAAGAAGAATAGACCATATTGACCACAATAATGACATAACCGATGAAATTATATCCCAAATTCGTCGTAGCAAATTTATCATTGCTGATTATACAGGTCAAAGAGGTGGTGTATATTATGAAGCTGGTTTTGCGCGCGGTCTAGGGATTGAAGTCTTTATGACCTGCAAGGAAGATGAAATAAAGGATCTTCATTTTGACATAAATCATCTCAACTGCATCGGATGGGAATCCGACAATCTTGAAGAATTCAAAAATCGATTAGCCAACAGGATTGAAGCGATTCTGGGGCGTGGCCCGCATGCAATGGATATTTAGTTATCCCAACCGATATGCGTAGCGAGAATTAAGACCATGTTGGATTTTTATCGAGACTACGGCGTCTACACCGATCCCGGCGAATACGCCTCGCTCTTGCGGGACCTGCCGACGTCGCTGCCCGAGCTGTGCGCCCTGGTCAAGGCCCAGCTCATCCACCCCTTCGCCCTGCCCCAGTACGCCGACCTGGTGCCGCCGGACAAGGCGTGCGAGGACAGGGACTACCCGACGGTCCGGAGCCTGCTGGCCGGACTGGTCGCCGCCAACCCGGCCGGCCTGATCGCGGACCGCGAACCGGCCGAGCGGCTGATCCTGTCGTGCCGCTCCCATGCCCTTCTCTTGGCCGCCATCCTCAAAAGCCGCCACATCCCGGTCCGGGTGCGCTACGGCTTCGCCACCTATATCGTGCCGGGACTGCACGCCTATCACGTCATCTGCGAGGTCTGGAAGGACGACCGCAACCGCTGGGTGCTGGTCGATCCCGACCGGCAGGTGGTCGATGTCCCCGCCGAGCAGTTCGAGTCCGCCGCCACGGCCTGGATGCGCTACCGCCAGGGCGGATGCAATACCTCCCGCTACGGCGTCAAGGGCTCCTGGGGCGCCCACCCCATCTTGGGGGCGCTCGTCCATGACGCCGCCGCCGTGTTGGGGACCGAACACCTCTACTGGGACGAACCGCCCGTTGCGGCCATTTCGGAAGAGGCCATGGCAACCATTCCCAAGGACAGGCTGGCCGTCCTCGATCAGATGGCCGCCGCGCTGCGTGACCCGGACAAAACCCTGCGACAGGTGCGGGCGCTCTTCGACGCCCATGCCTTCCTGCAGTTTCCGCCCGTCCACGCAGGAACGTTTCGCTCGAAAGGAGCTTGACCGTGGAAAAGCACGTCGAATGCCTCGAACTCCTCGCCGCCGGCCGGGATCTGACGCCGGAACTGGCCACCTACGCCTTCCGGGCCATGTATTCCGGGGAAATGCCCCCCTCCTGCGTCGGCGCCTTCCTGATGGGCCTCAAGACCAAGGGCGAATCCGCCGTGGAAATCGCGGCCGGCGTCACCACCGCCCTGGAAGAGGCCCGACTGGTGCCGAACCTGGCCGGTCCCCGCATCGATACCTGCGGCACCGGCGGGGACAATACCTGTTCCTTCAACTGCTCCACCGCCGTGGCCCTCTACCTGGCCGCCATGGGGCACAAGGTCGTCAAGCACGGCAACCGGGCCGTCTCCAGCTCCTGCGGCAGCGCCGACGCGGTGGAAAGCCTGGGCTTCCCGCTCATCGTCGAACCGGACAAGGTCGCGGCCGAATTGGAAAAAAACAATTTCGTCTTTCTCTTCGCCCCCAACTACCACCCGGCCTTCAAGCGCATCGGCCCCATCCGCAAGGAACTCGGCGTGCGCTCGCTGTTTAACCTCATGGGACCGCTCATGAACCCGGCCAGGCCCACCCATCAGATCCTCGGCGTGCCCACGGCCTCGTACGTGCCGCTGATGGCCGAGGTGCTGGCCCTGACCGGCCTTTCCTGCGGCGCGGTGGTGCACGGCGCCGGCGGCTTCGACGAAATCACCCCCTTCGGCCCGGCCGAGGTCTGCTGGCTGCACGACGGCTGGATCAAGCGGGACCGCATCGATCCGCGCGACTTCGGCATTCCGGCCCACAAGCCGGCCGACGTCGTGGTCTCGGGCCGCGACGAGGCCGTGTCCGTGCTGCGGGACCTCCTGTCCGGCCGGGGGACGCCGGCCATGCGCGACATGGTGGCCTTAAACCTCGGCTGCGCCCTGCACCTGCTCGAAACCGGCCTCTCCCTCTACCAGGGCGTGACCAAGGCCCAGGCGGCCCTCGACGCCGGCCTGGCCGCCACGTTCTTCCAGGATGTGTTCCATGCTTGAGAAGTTCCGGGCCGCCAAGGTGGCCGAAATCGCCCGGCTGAAAGCCCTTGAGGCCGCCGAGGAACTGCCCCTGCCCTACACCGGGCCGCGGCCGTCCTTCTCCGACGCCCTGTTGGCGGCCGCACCCGGCGCCGTCATCGCCGAATACAAGCGCGCCTCGCCCTCGGCCGGCGACATCAACCTGGGCCTGGCCCCCGGCGAGGTGGCCGCCATGTACGCCGCCTCGGGCGCGGCCGCCCTGTCCGTCCTGACCGAGGAGAGCTACTTCAAAGGCTCCCTCGACTACCTGGAAGCCATGAGCGCCCCGGGGCTGCCGCTCCTGCGCAAGGACTTCCTCCTGCATCCGCTCCAAGTGGTCGCCACCGCCGCCACCAGGGCCTCGGCCCTGCTTTTGATCGTGCGCATGCTCCCCGACGCCGCCCTGGCGGAAATGCTCCGCCGCACCTATGACGCCGGACTGGAAGCCGTGGTCGAGGTTTTCGACGAAAAGGACCTGGCCCGGGCCGAGGCCGCCGACGCCCATATCGTCCAGGTCAACAGCCGCGACCTGGACACCCTGACCACCGACCTGGCCGTGGCCGAACGGCTGGCCAAGCGCAAACGCGCCGGCCGCATCTGGATCGCCGCCAGCGGCATCAAGACCCGCGCCGACGTGCTGCACATGGCCGACCTGGGCTTCGACGCCGTGCTCGTCGGCACCTCGCTCATGGCCGGGGACAACCCCGGCGCGGCCCTGGCTCGCCTGACCGGCAGGGAGCCGGCGTGAGCGCGCTTGTCGTCAAGGTCTGCGGCCTCACCCGGCCCGAGGACGTCATCGGCTGCGCCGAAGCCGGCGCCGATCTCGTCGGCTGCATCTTCGCCGCCAAAAGCCCCCGCCGGGTCACGCCGGCCCAGGCCGCCGCCCTGCCCCGCTCCGCGGCCAGGCGCGTCGGCGTCTTCGTCGAGCAGACCGTGCCCGAAATTCTGGCCATCATGGACGAGGCCGCCCTCGACCTGGCCCAGCTCCATGGCGACCACACCCCGGAGGACTGCCGGGCCATCGGGCCCGAGCGCGTCATCCGCACCTTCTGGCCGAACCGCTATCCGGACCTGCCCGGCCTGGCCGCGGCCATGGCCGCCTACGCCGGCGCCGTCCGCTACGCCCTGCTCGACGCCGGCAGCGCCGGCGGCGGCCACGGCCGCACCCTCGACTGGGCCGCCCTGGCGGGGCTCGACGCGCCCATGCCCTGGCTTCTGGCCGGCGGCCTCGGGCCCGACAACGTGGCCGAAGCCGTCGCCGCAGCCCAGCCGCACGGCGTGGACCTCAACTCCGGCGTGGAAGCATCGCCGGGCCTCAAGGAGTTGGCCAAAGTCCGGAGGTGTCTTTGGGCCCTGAAAGGGTAGGAAGAAGGGAAAAGAAGAGAAAGAACCAGGGCCCTGCCCTGGACCCGCCGGGAGGACTGCTTCCCCCCGGTCCCCCTCGACGGGGGAGCGGCAAGGCGCCGCCATATATTGACTGAAGTATCGCAAAAATTTGCGAAGCCCATGGAATATTTTTGGGAGAGGGTCTGGGAGAACCTTTTTTGCAAAAAAGGTTCCCCCAGCCGCCGGAGGCAATCACCCATGCAAAAAGGATATTACGGCGATTTCGGCGGACAATTCGTCCCCGAGCTCCTCATGCCGCCGCTTCTGGAACTGGAAGAGGCCATGCGGACCATCATGCCGAGCGAAGCGTTTCAAAAGGAATTGCACCACTTGCTGGCCGATTACGTCGGCCGGCCCTCGCCGCTCTACCGCTGCCCCAACCTGTCGCAGGAGCTGGGGTTCGACTTGTGGCTGAAGCGTGAGGATTTGAACCACACCGGAGCCCACAAGATCAACAACACCATGGGCCAGGGCCTGCTCACCAAGCACATGGGCAAACAGGTGCTCCTGGCCGAGACCGGGGCCGGCCAGCACGGCGTGGCCACGGCCACGGCCGCCGCCATGCTGGGGCTCAAGTGCATCGTCTTCATGGGCGCCGAGGACGTGGTGCGCCAGTCGCACAACGTCCGTCGCATGCACCTGCTCGGGGCCAAGGTGGTACCCGTCGAATCCGGAACCCGCACCTTGAAGGACGCCATCAACGCCGCCCTGCGCTACTGGATCGCCGAGCAGCGCACCACGCACTACTGCTTCGGCACGGCCGCCGGACCGCATCCGTTTCCGCTGCTGGTGCGGGAGTTCCAGTCCGTCATCTCGCGGGAAGCCCGGGGACAATGCCTGGACAAGATGGGCCGGCTGCCGGACTACGTGGTGGCCTGCGTGGGCGGCGGCTCCAACGCCATCGGCATGTTCCACCACTTCCTTGCGGACGCGAGCGTCAAGCTGATCGGCGTCGAGGCCGGCGGCACGGGTGCGCCCGGCTGCTACAACTCCGCGCCGATCAACCTCGGCACCCCCGGCGTGCTGCACGGCATGCGCTCCATGCTGCTGCAAACCAGGGAGGGCCAAATCCTGCCGTCCCACTCCGTGTCCGCCGGCCTGGACTATCCGGGCGTCGGCCCGGAGCACGCCTACCTCGCCGCCACCGGCCGGGTCCGCTACGAGATGGCCGTGGACGTCGAGGCCCTGGCCGCCTTCGAGGCCCTGTGCCACCGGGAGGGCATCATCCCGGCCCTGGAAAGCTGCCACGCCGTGGCCTGGGTCATGAAGCACGCCGACGAGATTCCCAAGGGCAGCCAGGTGGTGGTTTGCCTGTCCGGCCGCGGGGACAAGGACCTCGACATCATCGAAGCCTACGAAAAACACCAGGGGGCGGCGTCATGAACGAATCCGTATTGACCGCACGCATCATGGAAGCGCTGGGGGCGGGCCGCAAGGCGCTGATTCCCTTCCTGCCCGCCGGCTTCCCGGACAAGGAACGCTTCTTCGACGAACTCGCCGCCCTGGATGCCGGCGGCGCCGATATTATCGAAATCGGCGTGCCCTTTTCCGACCCCGTGGCCGACGGCCCGGTGGTGGAGAAGGCCTCGCTCCGGTCGCTTGCGAACGGCACCGACCTGGCCTGGCTCCTGGGCGAACTGACGCGCCGCAAGGGCCGGTTTCGGGCCGGGCTGGTGCTGATGGGCTATTACAATCCCTTCTACCAGTACGGGTTGGACAAACTGACCCGGGACGCGGCTGCGGCCGGGGTGGCCGGCTGCATCGTGCCGGACCTGCCCCTGGAGGAATCCGGGCCCATGCGGGCGGCCTGCGACGCCGCCGGGATCGACCTCGTGCCCCTGGTCGGGCTCAACACCTCCGAGGACCGGCTGGCCGAATACGCCGCCGTGGCCCAAGGCTACGTCTACTTCGTGTCGGTGCTCGGCACCACCGGCATGCGCGAACATCTGCCCGACGAGGTCAAGGACCGACTCACCGTGGTGCGCCGCATCTTCTCGGTGCCGGTAGCCCTGGGCTTCGGCATCAAGTCCCCCGAGCAGCTCACCGCCTTCGGCGACCTGATCGACGCCGCGGTCTTCGGCTCGGCCCTGATCGCCCACATCGAGGCCGGCGGCACGGCGGCCGAATTCATGGAGCGCTGGCGCGCGTAGGCAGAAGATGCCTCCAGGGGCCGGGGGGAAGCCCCCCCCGGCCCCCTCAATAAAAAAGAGACGCTTTATTGTTGGCACGCAATTGGGGTATGGCGAGGGAAACGGGAAGGAATCGTCATGCCCCAATGCGTCCGCATTCTCTTTGTCGATGACGAGCAGGCAGTCCTCGATTCCCTGCGTCGCGGCCTCCACGGCTGCTATGACGTGACCACGGCCCTGGGACCCGAGGAAGGACTCCGTATCTTCACGGAGGAAGGGCCGTTCGCGGTCGTGGTCTCCGATCTGCGCATGCCCGGCATGGACGGCGTGCAGTTTCTCCACCAGATCAAGAAACAAAATCCACTCAGCCTCGGCATCATGCTGACCGCGCATGGCGACCTGACGGCGGCCATGACCGCCGTCAACGAGGGGCAGATCTTCCGCTTCCTGACCAAGCCCTGCCCCATCGACTGCCTGTCCCAGGCCTTAAACGCCGGGCTCGAGCAATACCGGCTGGCCGCCGCCGAAAAGGAGCTGCTGCGGGTCACCCTGGAAAACTCCCGGCTCAAGGAGGACGTGGAGCGCATCATGCGCCACGACCTCAAGTCGCCGCTGACCGCCATCATCAGCCTGCCCCAGCTGTTGCGCCTGGACGACAACCTGACCGACGACCAGCGGGAGATGCTCACCTGCATCGAGGACGCCGGCTACACCGTGCTGTCCATGGTCAACCTGTCCACGGCCCTGTTCAAGATGGAACGCAGCGACTACCACCTGCAACCGGAAGCGGTGGACCTCGTGCCCGTCATCCGCAAGATCCTCAGCGTCCATGAGGAGACCGTCCAACACCACGACCTCTCCCTGGAACTGACCCTGGACGGCCGGCCGCTCCATGCGCACGAGGCCTTCAGAATCTTGGGCGAGGAGTTGCTGTGCTATTCCATGCTGGCCAACCTGATCGCCAACGCCGTGGAGGCCTCGCCCGACGGCAGCACGGTCTCCCTGGACCTGGGCCGGGACAAGGACCGGGCCAGCATCACCATCCGCAACCGGGGAGCGGTGCCCGAAAGCATCCGGGCGCGCTTTTTCGAAAAATACGCCACCGCCGGCAAGCCCAAGGGCACCGGGCTCGGCACCTATTCGGCCCGGCTCATCGCCCGGGCCCACGGCGGCGACATCACCATGCGCACGGACGAAGCCTGGGGCACCGAGATCAGGATATCCCTGCCGGCGGCGGATTAACGGCCGACCAGCGCCAGGGCCTCCCGCATTTTTTTAAGCAGCGTGTCCGGCGAGAACGGCTTGACGACATAGTTGGTCACGCCCGCGTGGATGGCCGCCAGGACATGCTCCTCGTTGGCCTCGGCCGTAATCATGACTACCGGCAAGGTGGCATAGGCCTCGCTACGCCGGATGCGTTCCAGCAGCTCCAGTCCCGACATCCGCGGCATGTTCCAATCGAGCAGAACCAGATCGACCGCGCTACCGGTAATGACGTTCCAGGCGGACTGACCGTCCTCGGCAAAAAGGATGTTCTTCATCCCCGATTGTCGCAGGATGTAGGCGATGGTCTTGCGCATGGGCTGCTGGTCGTCCACCACAAGAATGGCCAGCGTTGGCGAGAACGTCATCACAGTGCCCTCCGCGTTGCGGCCCTGGAACGAGGGCTTGAGTATAGGCAAAAGAATGGACGGCGGCCAGAAAAGACCGCACCGAGACCGTGCTTTTCCTGAAGGCGGCCTCTTGCCAGACGGAGCCGTTGCGGATAGCGATACATGTTTCACTCCCCCGAAAGCCTCTTGGGAGGTGCTGTCGCATGGAACGGCTCATCGAAATCGATCTGGAAAAACTGACCACCGAGACCCTGACGGCCATGCGACTGGCCCAGACCGCCGTGACCAAGGCCATGGCCTCGATCCTGGAGCGCACCCCGGCCCTGGCCAAGGCCGTCATTGCCGCCGATCCGGAAATCGACGCCATCGAAACCGGCATGAATACGGAAATCCTGCGGCTCCTGGCCCTGCACCAGCCGGTGGCCGGAGATTTGCGCTATATTCTCGGCTGCATGCGCATCGTCGGCGACGTGGAGCGCATCGGCGACCAGGCCGCGGGCATCGCCAAGCGGGGCCTGCTCCTGTCCGAACGCCAGCCCATGCCGCCCTCACCAAGCCTGACGGAACTGGCCGCCATCGCGGGCGAATTCTTGTCCCGCATCCTCGTCTGCTTCACCGAGCGCGACGACGAAGCGGCCTGGGCCATCCGCCGGGACTCCCTGACCATCCAGGACCGTAGCGAGGCCATTTTGAAGGAAATGGCCGCGGCCATGCTGGAGGAATCCCAACCGGTGGAGACGGCCGTCCAGGTCAGTTTCATCGCCCATGGCCTCAAACGCATCTGCGACCAGTGCGCCAACATCGCGGAATCCGTCATTTTCATTCGGAAGGGGGCCTGCGCCCGCCACAGCCGGATCTGACCCTCGCCCCACAGCATTCGCACCGTCGAAAAGGATCGCATGGCACGTCCGTTTGCCGGTTCGCCGGCCATTACGCTTACGACCGTCTGCATCGCCCAGTTCATGGCCCCCTTCATGCTGACCTCCGTCGGGGTCGCCCTGCCCTCCCTGGGCCGCGACCTGGGGGCCACGGCCATGCAGCTCGGCTTGGTGGAACAACTCTACGTCGTCTCTCTGGCCATGGGCATGCTGCTCTTCGGCCGCTACGGCGACATCGTGGGCCAGCGCCGCATCTTGCTCCCCGGCTTGGCCTTTTTCACCACCATGACCTGTTCGCTGGGATTCGTCACCTCCATGCACATGGTCATGTTCCAACGCTTTCTCCAGGGGATCGGCGCCTCCATGCTGCTGTCGGGTTCCCTGGCCCTGGTGGCGGCGGCCTATCCGGCCGCGGTGCGCGGCCGCAAGATCGGCATCGTCTCGGCCTGCACCTATGCCGGCCTTTCCCTGGGACCGGTCATCGGCGGCTATGTCACCGGCCATTTCGGCTGGCGGCACGTTTTTTTGATGTCCGTGCCCTTCGGGCTGGTGGGGACGGTCCTGTGCCTGTTCGGCATGCGGGAGGAGCAGCACAACGCCTCGGGCGAGCGCATGGACTGGCGCGGCGGCATCGCCTACGCGGCCAGCGTGGCCTTTTTCATGCTGGGCGCGGCCCACGCCAAGGAAATGATCGGCCCGCCCATGCTGGCCGCCGGCCTGATCGGCCTGGCCGTGTTCTGGCGCTTGCAGACGCACACCCGCTGCCCGCTGCTCGACGTCACCCTGATGACCCGCAACCGCTTTTTCACCCTGAGCTGCCTGGCCGCCCTGGGAAACTACGCCGCCACCTTCGGCATCACCTTCCTGATGAGCCTCTACCTGCAATACGCCAAGGGGCTGTCGCCACGGCTGGCCGGCTTCGTTCTGCTGTTCCAGCCGATCATGCAGGTGATCGCCTCGCCCCTGGCCGGCTGGCTGACCGACCGGATCGAGGCGTCCAAGCTCGCCACCATCGGCATGCTCGTAAGCTCGGCCGGACTTCTGGCGGCGGCCGCCACCATCTCCCAGACCACGCCCCTCTGGCTTTTGGCCGGCGAACTCATGGTCATCGGCGCGGGCTTCGGCATTTTCATCACGCCCAACTCCACGGCCATCATGGGCAGCGTGCCCAAACGCCAGTTCGGACTGGCCTCGGGCATGATCGCCACCATGCGGACCCTCGGCATGGCCGTCAGCATGACCTCGGTGACGCTCATCTTCTCCCTGCTGATGCACGATGCGACCATTACCGCCGCCACCCTGCCGGCCTTTCTCACCAGCATGCGGGTGGGGCTCACGGTCTTTGCCGTGTTCTCCTGTCTGGGCGTGATCCTGTCGTTCTGGCGGGGAAAGCAGGCGCACCATCCGACGGTGCCGCCGCCGGCCGGCTGCACGCCGCCGACCTCGGACTGAACCATCCTTCCGAGGGGACGTTGGGGGAACGCTTTTGCCAAGCGTTCCCCCCAATGCTTCCCGACTATTTGTAGAAGATCTTGATCTCGTTGGTGCCCGGGGTGTCGTTGCCGGGCGTGGGACGGCCGGCGGTGATGACCACCGGCTCGCCGGCGGCGAAGTCCGGGGACTCGGTGACGAAGCGTTCGACCATGCCCATGTAGTTCTGGCTGACGCCGTCGAGCAGGCGCGGCCGGACGCCCCAGCAGAAGTTCAGAAAACGCATGACGCGCGGATCGGGGGTCAGGCCGTAGATGGCCTGATGCGGCCGGCGGCTGGCGGTGAGGCGGACGTTGGTGCCGCTGATGGTATGGCAGACGATGGCCTTGCTCTCCAGGTTGTCGGCCACCAGGCAGGCCGAATAGGCCACGAACTTGCCGGGATTCTTCTCCCGCTTGGGCGCGTACGGCCCCTGGATGCGCTCCAGGTAGTAGGCCAGGGCGTTGTCGGAAATCTCCCGCATGACCTTGACCGTCTCGGCCGGATAGTCGCCGATGGCCGTCTCTTCCGAGAGCATGACGCAGTCGGCCCCGTCCAGGATGGCGTTGGCCACGTCGGTGGATTCGGCCCGGGTGGGGATGGGATTCTTGACCATGGATAAAAGCATCTGGGTGGCCACGATGACCGGCCGCTGGGCGTGACGACAGGCCCGGATGATCTTTTTCTGGATGATGGGCAGCGCGGGGATGGGGCATTCCAGACCGAGGTCGCCCCGGGCCACCATGACGGCGTCGGTGACCTTCAGGATCTCGTCCAGGTTCTCCACGGCGTTTTGCCGTTCCAGCTTGGAGACCACGGGCAGCCAGACGTCATGGCGCTTGATCTCCTCCTTGGTCATGAGCACGTCGGAGGCCGCCTGGACAAAGGAGATGGCGATGGCGTCCACGCCGACGTCGATGGCCTCGTGCAGGTCCTTCACGTCCTTGGGCGTCAGCGCCGGCATGGGGTGGTGCTTGCCCGGAAAGGCGATGCCCTTGTTGGAGGAAAGCAGGCCGGCGTTCTGGGCCTCGATCTCATAGAGCCGATCGGCCTTGAGTTCCCGGGTCACGTGGAACTGAAGCAGGCCGTCGCTCAAGTTGACGGGCATGCCCACCTGCAATCCGGCCAGGAGTTCGGGGATGGCCAGGGAAATGAACACCCGCTCGTCCCGGGCCGGATCGGGCCGCTCGTCGGGCAGGCCCAAAAGCAGGCATTCGCCCTTGTCCACGGAACGGGGGGAATCGGCCACCTCGCCGATGCGGGTCTTGGGACCGCACAGGTCGGCCATGGCCGTCAACGGCAGGCCGAATTCGCTTTCCAGGGAGCGGATGGTCTTGATGACCGGCGCGAAATAGGCGGCGTCGGCATGGGAGAAGTTGAGTCGAAAAATCCGGACCCCATGGCGGACCATGGCCCGCATGGTTTCGGTGGAGAGGGACGCCGGGCCGAGGGTGGCCACGATCTTGGTGTGCATGCGCTTGCCTCCAGACGTTTCCGGCGGGCCCGCTGCGGGCCGGGTGGCCAAAAAGCGGATGCAGGCCGGCCGGGTTTGCGGTAAGACTACCCGCGGCTGATTGCCGTTTTGCGACGTATCCTTGTGTACCGGGGACCGCCCGGGACGACAAGAGGCAATGCTCCCGTCAAGGAGGAAGGCTTATGGCTACTTCGCCGGATTTCAAGGAAACCGCCGGGGCCCCGACCGGCGCTGGCGCGGCCCGGGAGGCCGGAAGCGGTACGGGATCCCACGCGGATCAGGAACCCTGCTTCCCGCCGGTGTCGTTTCTCACCTTCGTCTTGTCCCTGGCCCACTCGGCCATGGTGCTCATGGGAGAGGCCCCGGAACCGGAAACGGGCCAATACATGACCAATCTGCCCGAAGCCAAGCATACGATCAACATCCTGGCCATGCTCGAATGCAAGACCCAGGGCAATCTGACGACCGAGGAAAGCGAAGCGCTCTCCGATCTGCTGTGCGAGCTGCGCCTGGTCTTCGTCAAAAAGCAATAACACGCGGAGCGCAACATGGAGACGATTCCCGTCGGCCTGGTGGGGGTGACCGGCTACACCGGCATGGAACTGGCCCGCATCCTGGCCACCCATCCGGTCTTTCGCCTGGTGCGCGCCACCTCGCGGACCGAGGGAGGAAAGCCGCTTTCCGCCCTGTATCCCTTTTTGTCCGGCTTCCCTGCCGGCGACGTGACGGTGACCGCGCCGGACGCCGCCGACCTGGCCAAGGCCTGCCGGGTGGTCTTTCTGGCCGTGCCCCACGGGACGGCCATGGACTACGCCGCCGAGCTGCTGGCCGCCGGGGCGACCGTGATCGACCTCTCGGCCGACTTCCGGCTGACCGATCCCGCCGTCTACGCCGCCTGGTACGGCCAGCCCCACCGCCACCCGGAGCTGCTGCCCCAGGCGGTCTACGGCCTGCCCGAACTCTACGCCGACGCCATCCAAAAGGCCCGGCTCGTGGCCAATCCCGGCTGCTACCCCACCTCCGTCATCCTGGGGCTGGCGCCGGCGCTGGTCACCAGCATCGTCGAGACCGACGACATCGTGGCCGACAGCAAATCCGGCGCGACGGGTGCCGGCCGCAAGGCCGCCGCGCCCAACCTGTTCTGCGAGGTCCACGACAGCTTTCGGGCCTACAGCCTGGGCAAGCACCGCCATACCCCGGAAATCGAGCAGGAAATCGGCAAGCTCGCCGGCGCGGACATGACCATTTCCTTCAATCCGCATCTGCTGCCCATCGACCGGGGCATCCTCTCGACCATCTACACCAAGCTGTCCCTGCCGCTGGCGCTGCACCAGGTGCGCGATATCTACGCCCTCTACGTCAAGGACAAACCCTGGATGCGGCTGCTTCCAGAAGGCGCGCTGCCGGAAACCCGGTTCGTCCGGGGCAGCATGTTCTGCGACATCGGCCTGGTGGTGGACGAACGCACCAACCGGCTCATCATCGTCACCGCCATCGACAACCTGTGCCGCGGCGCCTCGGGGCAAGCCGTGGCCAACGCCAACCTGGTCTCCGGATTGCCCGTGGATACGGGGCTCCACTTCGCCCCCATGATGCCCTAGGGCAACCGGCAGCAAACCCTGCAACACGTTTCACGGGAGAGGGAAAGCGCTTATGTCGATGGACAACGTTCGCAAGCTCTTCAAACGACTGGGCGAGGTCCCGGAACTGCGGAAGAAGCTCTACCAGGCCGATGGCCAGGAGGGCCGCGAGGCCGTGCTGCGGGAAGAAGACCTCTTTTTCACCGACGCCGAATTCGACGAGATGGAAGGCGTGCTCCACGCCCAATGCAAAACCGAGGACGACGCGGATCGGTTCAACGAATTCAAGACGTGGTGGGACTTCCTGCGCCGGACCTAAGCGTCGCCCCCGGGCGTTCCACCGGCGCCGTCTCCGGCCAGGACCGCAAAAAGGCCAGGCAATCCGGTCCGGACAGGGGGCGGCTGAACAGATAGCCCTGGAACGTGCCGCAGCCGAGCCCCAGAAACCGCTTGAGCTGTTCCGGCCGTTCCACCCCCTCGACGACGGTCCGAATCCCCAAGGACCGGCCGAGTTCCACGACGGAGCGTACGATATGGTCGCGCACGCCGTCCGAATCGGCCAGGGTCAGGGATCGGTCGATCTTGATCACGTCCACCGGGAAATCCCGTAAATACCGCAGCGACGTGTGGCCCATGCCGAAATCGTCGATGGCCACGCGCACGCCCCGTTCGCGCAGCCAGTGCAAGGCGGCCACCGTCCGGGCCTCGGGTTCGAGCACCGAACCCTCGGTAATCTCCACGACGAGCTGGGTGGCTTCGAGTCCCGACGCGGCCAGGGTCTCCAGCACCCGTGCTCCGAAGTCCGGATCGGCGAACTGCCGCGGGGACACGTTGACCGACATGCTCAGGGACGGCGGCACCAGCCCCTTCCAGGCGGCCCGCCGGGCGCAGGCCCGGCGCAGCACGAACAGGCCCAGCCGGTCGATGCAGCCCAGGTCCTCGGCCAGGGCCACGGCCAGCTGGGGCGGAATCAGGCCGTACACCGGATGCCGCCAGCGCAGCAGCGCCTCCGCACCGAAAACGCGCCGGGCCGCCACATCGACCTGCGGCTGATATTCCAGGAAAAGCGCTTCCCGGGCCAAGGCCTGGGACAGGTCGCCGGCCAAGGCCTTGGCCACGGCCCCCTCCCCGCCCGGACGCCCCAGGCACTTCCAGCCGCGCGGTCCCGTGGCGCAACTGCTGGCCGCCCGGGACAGCGCGCCGAGCACCCGTTTGCCCTGACGCTCGCGCAGCTGGTCGGCCAGCCGGACGAACGGCAGATAGACGGCCAGGCCCAGGGCCAGATTGACGCCCTGCATCACTGCGCCGGCCAGGGAGCCGGTGGTGGCGAAGCCGCTGATGAAGACCGGATTCGTCCAGGCGCCGTTGTTGACGGTGTAGGGCACCAGGCCCACCAGCGTCGCGGCATAGGCGGCCAGCGTCTGCACCAGGGGAGCGGCCAGAAACGGCAGAAAAAAGATCGGATTCAGGACCAGCGGGATGCCGAACAGGAGCGGCTCGTTCACGTTGCACAGGGCCGGCAGCAGGGCAAAGAGGCACAGCTTTCGATACCCGCGGTTGCGGCTCGTCAGCACAATGGCGGCGATCAGACACAACGTGCAGCCCGAGCCGCCCATGCGGGTGAAGACGTCGAAAAAGGCCTTGGTGAACACGTGGGACGGCGGCGCCCCGGCCGCTATGGCGGCGGCATTGGCCAGGCCCGCCGGGGCCAGGACGTTTTCCTCAAGGCAAAACAGTATGTTCGGACCGTGCAGGCCAAAAAACCACAGCACCTGGGACAGGCCGGTGTAGAGCAGGCCGAAGCCGAGGCTGTCGCCGGTGACGGCGCACGGCAGCAAGGCCACATGGCGCAGGGCCGCATGCAGATCGGTGATGCCGGCCGCGACGAGCAGCCCGCGGGCGAGCCCGAAACAGAGAATCGTCACCATGCCGGCCGGCATGGCCGTCAGGACGTCGCAGACGAGCGGATCGGCCCCCACGGTCCGCACCGGCAGGCGCAGCCAGGCAATGCGGGTGCATTGCAGCAGCAGGCCGGTACCGAGCACGGCCACCCCGACCGCCAGCAACAGCCCCCGATCCAGGGAAAAGAGGCTGCGCCAAGTCCCGGTGGTCTGCGGCGCGGCCAGCACGAAAAAGCAGGACAGGGCCACGGCCGCAGCCATGACCGGACTGACGTAGCGATCCGCGTGCCGCTGGTCGTGCAGTATGGCCAGGGAACTGCTGGTGGCGCACAGGATGGCCAGGGAGGCCACACCGAAGGAGCCGGCGATACAGTCCGCGCAGACGGCGCGCCAGACCGGACCGAACCAGGCGTCGAACAGCCGTTGCACCGCCGGTACCGGGAAATCCCGCAGCAGCAGGGCCACCGCCCCCACCATGATCAGGGGCAAGGACACCACCAAGCCGCGTTGCACCGCCAGGAATACCGGCTGCCCCTCCAACTGCGCCACCGCGCGCCGCATCCCCCGCCCCAGGCTGACCGCCATGTCTCCCACCTCGTCAATCGGCCGCCGAAGCACTTCCGGCGACGGAGCCGCCCCGGAAGAAGCCTCCGGGACCTGCGCGGCTGTTCCGGCGGATCGGCACCGCCGGACGGCGCAAGCACCTTCCCCAAGGTGCCGGCCGTTTGGCGACGCTCTTGCCCCCTGCCGGTCGCGTCCTCTTTTCATGGCATCAGAGCACCGACGAAGGCAAGGTTCTTTTCCGTCGGCGGGCGCCGGCGGCCAACGGACCGCAACGAAAGGGAAAACGCAACTGCGGGGAGACGCTTTCCATGCGCCGTCGCGGCAGGGGGACGGGCATCGAAGGCGCACCGGGGAACGGCACGAACGGTCGGGATACGGGCAGCAGGCGGCCGGCTACTCGCGCAGGGCGATGGACAGGCCCGGCGCGGCCGCGGCCAGCCGTTCCCGCAAACCGTCCGGGAACACGGCCGGTCCGGCGGCCGCCAGCCTGGCATCGATACAGCCCTGGGGCCGGAAGGCTTGCAGCACCCAGGTGCCCACGTCCTCCGCGTGCAGTTCTCCGGCCAACCGCATCAGGGACGCCTCGTCGAGCACGTCGGGATGCCAGGTCGTACGGACCTCGAAAGGAATCCGGGACGCCTTGAGCAGGTCCAGGCTGGCGAAGGCCGCCCGGTCGCCGCCGATCACGCCGGAGGCGCGGGAATAGCGGCAATGCGGCGCCTTGATGTCGAGTCCCACCCAGTCGCACAGCGACAGCACGCCGGCCAAGGCCTTGGGGAAGATGCCGGCGGTATGGAGGCCGATGCGGAAGCCCATCTCCCGGACCGCCGTGATGGCCGCCGCCAGCCCCGGCTGCAAGGTCGGCTCGCCGCCGGAAAAAACCACCGCGTCGAGCAGACCCCGCCGTCCGTCCAACCACTCCACGAAGCGGTCGAACTCCTGGCCTTCCTCGCCGGGCGCAAGCTCGCGCAGGGCGGCGTTATGACAATACGGGCAACGCCAGGGGCACCCCCGGCAAAAGACCACCGCCGACAAGGCGTCGGGAAAATCCAGGCTGGACAGGGCCGTCACCCCGCCGATGCGCATCCCTTCCACGGGTCCCCCCCCTTTGCCCAGGCGGGCATGGGGCCAAGCCGCCGGCGGCCGGACGTCAATCGTCTCCGGGCCGCCGGCGGTCTCGTCGTTTATGCCTCCTCGTCGGCCGGCTCACAAAAGCAGACACGCTCCTCGTACTCGCCCTGTTTGCCGATATTGAAGGCGGATTTGGGCCGGTAGTATCCCATGACCCGGGTCCAGATCTCGCAGGACCGGGTGACCCCCTCGGCGGCGCAGCGCGGGCAGGTCTCGTGTTCGCCGGCCAGGTAACCGTGGACATCGCAGATGGAGAAGGTCGGGGTGATGGTGATGTAGGGCAGGGCGAAACGGGAAAGCGCCTTCTGCACGAGATGCTTGCAGGCCGTGGCGCTGGAGATGCGCTCGCCCATGTAGAGGTGGAGGACCGTACCGCCGGTGTACTTGCGCTGCAGCTCCTCCTGCATGGCCAAAGCCTCGAAGGGATCGTCGGTGAAGCCGACGGGGAGTTGGGACGAATTGGTATAATACGGCTTGTCGGTCGTACCGGCCTGGAGGATGCCGGGGAAGCGTTTGCGGTCCTCCTTGGCGAAGCGGTAGGTGGTGCCCTCGGCCGGCGTGGCCTCCAGGTTGTAGAGGTGGCCGGTCTGCTCCTGGAACGCGGTCATACGGGCCCGGACGTGGTCGAGCAGGCGGACGGCCAGGGCGCGACCGGCTTCCGTGGTGATGTTCTCGGCATCATTGGTAAAGTTGCGGACCATCTCGTTGATGCCGTTGACGCCGATGGTGGAGAAGTGATTACGCAGCGTGCCCAGGTAGCGCTTGGTATAGGGGAACAGGCCGGCGTCCATGCGGCGCTGAATCTCCTTGCGCTTGATCTCAAGGCTCATGCGGGCGATTTCGAGCATGGCGTCCAGGCGCTGCAACAGGCCCTTTTCATCGCCCCGGTGGGTATAGCCCAGTCGGGCGCAATTGATGGTGACCACGCCCACCGAACCGGTCTGCTCGGCGCTGCCGAAAAGGCCGTTGCCGCGCTTCAAAAGCTCCCGCAAATCGAGCTGAAGCCGGCAGCACATGGACCGGACCATATTTGGCTCCAGGTCGGAATTCACGAAATTCTGGAAGTACGGCAGCCCGTACTTGGCCGTCATCTCGAACAGGATGTCGACGTTGGGCGAATCCCAGGGGAAATCCTTGGTGATATTGTAGGTGGGGATGGGGAAGGTGAACACCCGTCCCTTGGCGTCGCCGGCGGTCATGACCTCGATGTAGGCCCGATTGATCATGTCCATTTCCGGCTGGAGTTCGCCGTAGGTGAACGGCATCTCCTCGCCGCCGATGACCGGATGCTGGCCGGCCAGGTCGTCCGGGCAATTCCAGTCGAAGGTCAGGTTGGTAAAGGGCGTCTGGGTGCCCCAGCGCGACGGCACGTTCAAGTTGTAGATGAGCTCCTGGATGGACTGACGCACCTCGGCATAGGGCAAACGGTCCTTGCGCAAAAACGGCGCCATGTAGGTATCGAAGGAGGAAAAGGCCTGGGCGCCGGCCCATTCGTTCTGTAACGTACCGAGAAAGTTTACGATCTGACCGACGGCACTGGAAAGGTGCTTGGGCGGATCGGCCTCGACCTTGTCCGGCACGCCGTTCAAACCCTCCTGAAGCAGGGTGCGCAGCGACCAGCCGGCGCAGTAGCCGGACAGCATGTCCAGGTCGTGGATGTGGATGTCGCCTTCGCGGTGGGCCGCCCCGACTTCCGGCGGGTAGACGTGGTTGAGCCAGTAGTTGGCCACCACCTTGCCCGAGACGTTCAAAATGAGCCCGCCCAGGGAATAGCCCTGGTTGGCGTTGGCGGCCACCCGCCAGTCCTGACGGTCGAGGTATTCGTTGACCGAAGCGGCCACGTCCACCACGGTCTTCTTGTCCTGGCGCAGTCGGGCCCGCTGTTCCCGGTAGACCGAATAGGCCCGCATGGTGCGGAAGTGGTTGGCCGAAATCAGAGCCTGTTCCACCGCGTCCTGAATGCGTTCGATGTCCGGCACCTGACCGGCGAAACGGTAGGACAGGACCTTCAAGACCTGCGCCGTCAGCAGCCGGGCCTCGGCGTCTCCAAACTCGCCGGAGGCGGTGCCGGCCCGGCAGATGGCCGAGACGATCTTTTCCGCGTCAAAGGCCACGATACTGCCGTCGCGTTTCTGGACGCGCACCGGTACGGCGGCGGCTATCCGCAACGGACGCTCGGCCGGGCTCTCGTGTTCCAGGGCGTCAAAGGCCAGACTCCCGCTCTCCATCGGCTCCAACATGGTGGCATTCTCCCCCGACGCACTGCCGTGCGCCATCAAAGAGTGAAATTCCCCGGCAGTGGCGGACCGACGCCCGTCATGGGGGAGCGTAAAGAAAGGAAATGGCCGGCTCGCGCGCGCACTTCGCGCCTCAAGGCCCGGACATCCTCCCGCGAGGCTCCCGGCATGCGTCCGCATTCCCTTGTGCGGACGGGCGTCGGCAGGTCTTCGGACTTGCGAACCCGACGGCCATCGGCCGTGTTCCTACTATCCGCCGCTTCCCAGGCGTGCGCCCAGTGCCATACTGGCGGAGGTCGTTTTCGCTCACCGCTGCGGGGCAGTCCCGGATTTGCACCGGCTTCCCTTTTCGTCCGACCCCAAAAGGGCGGACACCAACACTCGGTCTCGTATAGAAGCCGCGTTGCGCCCCGTCAATTCTCAAAAAGTGTAACGGCGTGTGAGTGTTGTTCGTAACAATTCTACCGGCCCGGGATTGCTATCAACATTTTATCGGCGGACCTTAAAAATTTTTAAGTAGCATGATTTTTCATTTGTTGCTAAGAAGCGTGTACACAAAGACCACGTGCGCGTCTCCCGTCCGACCGCTCCGCCGAAGCGGTCGGACACGGAGGCGTCGCCATGCCGCCGGAATCTGGCGGTGGCGTTTTCCGCCCGATCAGTCGATACGGGACGACGCCCCGTACAGGGCGTCCTGCAGAATGGGACGCAGCTCTTCCTCGGGCAGGACCCGGCCCGTCCACAGCCGAAACTGCTCGATGGCCTGGTACAAAAACATTTCCAGGCCCGCCACGACCTGACAGCCCGCCGCCAGCCCGTCGGCGCCGAAGCGGGTGCAAAAAGGCGTGTAGACCAGGTCGAACAGGGTCATGCCCGCATGGAGGGCCTCCCGGGGATATGGCGAGCGCCCTTCGAGATCGCCGGTCATGCCCACCGGGGTGGCGTTGATGACCAGATCCGCCCCGAAGGCGCCCCGCTCTTCCCAAGGCACATAGACCAGCTCGAATTCGCCGGCCAGGCGCTCGGCCGCCTGCGCGTTGCGACACGACACGGCCACCGGGCCGGTGCACAGGCGCGTCACCCCGACCACGGCCGCCCGGGCCGCCCCGCCGCAACCCAGGATCAAGGCTCGCTGCGGCACGGTCTCCCGCGTCACCAACGGCCGGCAAAATCCTTCCACATCGGTATTCTCTCCCCAGACCGCGCCGTCACGCCAAAACAGCGTGTTGACGGCCCCCACGGCCTGGCCGAGCTCCGTGACCATATCCACATAGCCCATGACCGCCGTCTTGTGCGGGATGGTGACGCTCAAACCGGCAATGGGCGTCTTCCGGAAACGATCCATGAACGCCGCCAGTTCCTCGGGAGCCGTGGGCCACGCCTGGTACTCGGCCTCGATGCCGAACCGGTGGAACCCCCAGTTGTGGACGAGCGGGCTTAACGTATGGCCCAGCGGAGAGCCGATGATGCCGTAGAGTCGCTTCATAAGCACTCCTACGGGGGAGGGGATCCCTTTTTGCAAAAAGGGATCCCCTCCCCCGTCTCCCCTCTCTCCCCAAAAATTTTTTCCGTATCACTTCCGCTCAACGCAAAAAACGTCCCATTCCCCGGACGAGGGGCCGGGGGCATCATGCCCCCGGCGGTGAGGTCCAGGAGAGGCAACGCCTCATCTGGCCGCCGGAGGCATTTCTTCCCCCCGGCTACGCCTTGTAGGCGGCGCCGGCGCGCAGGGCCTCGGCATTTTTGGGAATCAGGTGGCTGTAATGTTTGGAAATAACATGATCCAGGCTCTGTTCCACCACGGCCAGCGGCACGATGCCGGTCGCCTGGACGTAGGCGCCGAGGGCCACCATGTTGGCCATGCGGACGTTACCCAGGGAGTCGGCGATTTCGTTGGCCGGCACGGCCACGAGCCGCACGCGCGCGGCGTCGGCCAGAGCCGGGTCCACCAGCGAGGAGTTGATGACGAGCACGCCGCCATCGGCCAATTCCGGCTGGAACTTGTCCAGGGACGGCCGGTTCATGATGATGAGGCTTTTGGGCCGGGGAATGATGGGAGAACCGATGACGTCATCGGAAATCACCACGGTGCAGTTGGCGGTGCCGCCGCGCATCTCCGGGCCGTAGACCGGGATATACGTGACGTTCAAGCCCTGTTCCATACCGGAGTAGGCCAGCAGGTTGCCGATCAGCATGACACCCTGGCCGCCGAATCCGGCCATGATCACATCCAGGTAGAGGCTCACGGCGCTACTCCTCCTTGGCGGCGTCCTTGAAGACGCCGAGCGGAAAACAGGGGATCATCTCCCCGGCGATGCGTTCATTGGCCTTGATGGGAGAAAGCTTCCAGTTCGTGGGGCAGGTCGCCAAGAACTCCACGAAACCGAAGCCCTCGCCCGAGGTCTGCACGGCAAAGGCCCGCTGCAAGGCCCGCTTGGCAGCGGCCATGTTCTTCATGGAATTGACGGCCACCCGGGCGCTGAAGGCCACGCCCGGCAGGTTGGCCAGCAGCTCGGCCATGTGGAACGGCGCGCCCTCATGTTCCAGGCAGCGGCCGGACGGACAGGTGGTGGTCTTCTGGCCGATCAGGGTGGTCGGGGCCATCTGGCCGCCGGTCATGCCGTAAACCGTGTTGTTGACGAACACCACGGAGATGCGCTCGCCGCGGTTGGCGGCGTGCATGATTTCGGCCATGCCGATGGAGGCCAGGTCGCCGTCGCCCTGGTAGGTGAAGACGAAAGCCTCGGGACGCGCCTGGCGGACGCCCGTGGCCACCGCCGGCGCCCGGCCGTGGGGCGCCTCGACGGTATCGACGTCCAGGTAATTGTAGAGAAAGACCGAACAGCCGACCGAGGCCACGGCAATGGCCTTGCCGACCAGGTCATTGGCTTCGAGGCATTCGGCCACCAGCCGATGGATGACGCCGTGCTGGCAGCCGGGGCAATAGTGGGTGGGGACGTCGATCAGGACGTCCGGGCGGGAAAAAACGCATTCCTCGTTCATGATCTGGCTCCCTGGAGGGCCGCGCGGATGGGCTCCTCACATGCGTCGGGGGTCGGCAGGTTGCCGGGATAGAAGCCGAAGAAATCCGAATCGGCCAGGCCCCGCACGGCCAGACGCACGTCCTCGACCATCTGGCCGAGGTTGTGTTCGATGGTCAAAAACCGTTTGCCCTTCCCGGCCAGGGCGCGCAGGGCGTCCTCGGGGAACGGATAGAGGGTGATCGGCCGCAGCAGCCCCACCGGCAGCCCCTCGGCGCGCAATGCCCGCACGGCGGATTTGGCGATCCGGCCGATGGAGCCGTAGGCCACCACCACCACTTCGGCGTCTGCGGTCTCGAAATCCTCGTAGCGGACGTCGTCCCGCATGGCCCGGTACTTGTCCTGCAACCGCAGGTTCTGTCCGGCCAGGGCGCCTTCGGTCAGATAGAGGGACTTGAGGCTGCGGGCGGCGCGGTCGCCCCGGCCGGTCAGCTTCCAGTCCCCGCCCTCGGCCGGCGGCACCGTCACCGGCTCGCGGGGCGTCACCGGCTCCTTCATCTGGCCGACGATGGCGTCGCCCAGGATGAGCACGGGATTGCGGTACTTGTAGGCCAGATCGAAGGCGTCGACCGTCAGGTCGTAGCACTCCTGGCAGGTGGCCGGCGCCAGGACCATGGTCCGGTAATCGCCGTGGCCGCCGCCCTTGACCGACTGGAAATAGTCGCCCTGGGAGGGGCCGATATCGCCGAGACCGGGACCGCCCCGGTTCATGTTGACGAGCACGCCGGGCAGCTCGGAGCCGGCCATGTAGGAAATGGCCTCCTGCATGAGGGACACGCCCGGGCTCGACGAGGTGATGAGCGCGCGGACGCCGCAGGCGGCGGCGCCGAGCAGCATGTTGGAGGCGGCCACCTCGGATTCGGCCTGGACGAATGCGCCGCCGGCGGCCGGCATGGCCGCCGAAAAGAATTCGGGAATGTCGTTTTGCGGCGTGATGGGATAGCCGAAGTAGCAACGGCAGCCGGCGGCCAGGGCGCCCCGAGCCACGGCTTCGTTGCCCTTGACGAAGATACGTTTAGCCGACATCGGCGTTCTCCTTGACTTGGCTTTTGGCTGAGCGCCAGACGGTGATGGCCACATCGGGGCACATGTTGGCGCAGGATGCGCAACCTGTGCACTTGTCCATGTCGGCCTCCGGGACTTCAGCCACCTTGTACCCCTTGGTGTTGAAGCGGGACGAGACAACGATGATGCCCTTGGGGCAAACCTGGGTGCACAGGAGGCACCCCTTGCAGCGTTCCTCGTCAATGGCGATGCGAGACATCTGTTGCTCCTTTGCGGACGATGCGGCGCGGGGGTGGGCCAGCGGCAAAAAAAGCGCCCCGCGCCGGGCGCCCGAAAGCTCTGGATACGGTGATGACGCCTGCCCGATCACAGCACGAGCATGGCGTCACCGTAGGAAAAGAAACGATAGCCGGCGTCAATGGCACGCCGGTAGGCAGCAAGCAGCGTATGCCGTCCGGCGAGTGCCGCGAGCATAATCACGAGCGATGACCCTGGCAAATGGAAATTCGTGACCATGCCGTCGAGGACCCGGAAGCGGTAGCCCGGCCGGATGAAGATGTCGGTCTCCCCGGCAAAGGGGGCGATGGCCCCGGTTTGGGCGAAGGCGCCCTCCAGGGTGCGGGCGGCGGTGGTGCCCACGGCGACGACGGCCCGGCCCTCGGCCTTGGCCCTGGCCACGGCGGTGGCCGCGGCCTCCGGCACCTCGATCCATTCCGCGTGCATGCGGTGTTCGCGAATGTCCTCTACCCGGACCGGGGAAAAGGTGCCGATGCCGACATGGCAGGTCACGGTGGCGAAGCCGAAGCCGCGGCGACCGAGCCGGGCCAAAAGCGCCTCGGTGAAATGCAGTCCGGCCGTGGGCGCGGCGGCCGAGCCGAGTTTGTCGTCCCGGGCGTAGACCGTCTGATAGGTCGTCCGGTCGTCGGCGTCGTCGGCGCGATGGATATAGGGCGGCAGCGGCACGTGACCGATACGGCCCAGGATGTCCGGCAAGGCGCCCTGCCAGGTGAGCAGCACGTCGGTATGGCCGAAATCCCCCCGCTTGGTGACGGTGAGGGCCAGATCGGGGGCGAATTCCAGACGGTCGCCGGGGCGCGGCGGCCGCGAGATGCGCAGCAGCCCCGAAGCCGGAGCGACGAACCAACCCGAGGCCGGATCGCGAGAGGCGCGCAGCAGCGCCACCGGCGTGGTCAGCAAGAACTCCACCGCCCCGCCGGTCGGCTTGCGGCCCAAAAGGCGCACCGGGGCCACCTTGGTGTCATTGGCCACGAGCAGCGCTCCAGCCGGCAGCAGGTCGGGCAGATCCGTGAACACGGCGTCGGCCGTGGCGCCGGTTTTCCGGTCGAGCGTGAGCAGCCGGCAGGCGTCGCGCTGCGGGCACGGCCGTTCGGCGATACGGTCCGGCGGCAACTCGAAGCGGTAGGATTCCAACAAATCGTCGTCGGACGGGGGGGACAGGGGGGGTGTGATCGGCAAGGGCTTCCTCAACGCCGGGAAAAAACGCCTCGGGGAAAAAGAAGGCGGATAAGGACCACCGTCTCAGGTCATCGGCCTGGACAGCCGTGTAGCGGGAATCGGAAAAAAAGCCAAGTTTGCGGCCATGGCATCCGCCGCATCGGCGTCGGCGCCTGTCGCGCCAAACGGGGACCGGACGGGAGAAGCCATGGCCGCATGCCTTGGGTGCCTGCCGCTTACGCAGCCGCCGCCGTCTTGGCGCACTCCAGCAGATAATCGTGCAGCTGGCCGGAACCCTTGGTCACATCGAACTGGCGCGAGCAGTCGACCTGGAACGTATCGCCCTTGTAGCCATACACGTAGACGATGTTATCATAGAAGACCACGCGCTCTTCGATGCCATCCTTCCGCAGGAAGGTGGTAGGGCACAGCTCATCGGACTTGTTGTTGATCTTGCGGATGTCCTTTTCCAGTTCGCCGAAGAATTCGGCGTCCTTGCTGCACCATTTCTCTCCCAGAAAATAATCGTACTTTCCCCAAGCAATGCAAGGCTTTTCCATAACAGTACCTCTTTTTCTCTAGGCGCATCGTTTCGTGATACGCCGAATTTGTTCACAGCGTAAACCATTTCACCGAACACACCATCCATCCGGATGGGCCGGATTTCAACCAAGGACAGTGGGTACGGCGGGAGCGGCGGCGTTCAAACGCGCCACAACCTCGCGAATCACCCGCTCGGCTTGGGATTCCGGCACCTGACAGGTGCCGACGTTTTTGTGACCGCCGCCGCCGTGAGCCAACATGAGCCGGCCGATATCCTCCGGGTTCGACCGATCGAAGATGGATTTGCCCACGGTCAGGACCACATTCTGCTTGGCCTTCCCCCAGATGACCTGCACGCTCACATTGGCCTCAGGGAACAAGGCATACGCCGTGAACCGGTTGCCTGTATAAATCTCATCCTGCTCGCGCAGGTCGATCACCAGCACGCGGCCGTCGACCCGCGAGCGCGCCCGCAGCATGGCCGCGAACTGCGCCTCCTGCTCGAAATAGCGCTGCACCCGCTCGGCCACGTCCGGATCGGTCAAAATGGCCTCCACCGGCTCGGCGCGACACAGGTCCACCAGTCGCATCATGAGCTGATAGTTGCTGATGCGGTAGTCCCGGTAGCGTCCCAGACCCGTGCGCGGGTCCATGACGAAGCTCAGCAGCACCCAGCCCTCGGGATGGGCCACGTCGTCGGGCGTCAGGTTGCCGCTGTCGCAGCGGTCCACCTGGGTGAGCATGGTGTCGAAACGCTCGGGGAACCTCGTGTGCCCGCCGTAATATTCCCAGATGACCCGGGCGCAGCTCGGATAGGGCTTGGAGGCGCCGGCGAAGTGAACGGTGCCCAGGCGGTCGACCTCGCTGGAGTGGTGATCGAACCACAAGCCGCAGCCCGGCGCATACGGCACGTTGGCCAGAATGTCGTCCGGCCCGCAGGCGACCTTGCCGTCCTGCACGTCCTTGGGATGCACGAACGTCCATTCGTCCATGACGCCGGCTTCCTTCAGCAGCACCGCGCAAATGAGTCCGTCGAAGTCCGATCGCGTCAAAAGCCGCATGCCTTCCTCCCGCACGCCATCCGTCAGGCGCTCTTGGCCGCCCCCAGCGGTACGACCGGGCCTACCTTAACGCAGCGTCGTTACGGTGACAACTGGTGGGCGCGCGGGTTTCCGGCCGGCCGGCGCCTGTGGACAACCGGCCGACGACCGGCTATTTGCCTGGCAGGAGCCAAAGCGCCGAGCCCCGGCCGCAGCCCTGCCCGACGCGGGGACGCCGCCGTCCGGGCGCGGGGTGGAGCTTTTTTTCCCATCCGCCCGGCCTGCCGCCCGCTTCCCGCTTCGCCAACCGCAAGGGAGACCCCATGCCACATCGCACCGCCGCCTTCCGATCCCGCCTGTGTGTCGCGGCCGTCCTGGCGACCCTGTTTCTGGCGCCGGCCGCCGGGCGGACCGCCGAGACCGTCGATCCCTTCGGCGACTGCTGCGTGGCCAAGGTGACCATGACCGGACCGAACGCCTGGCAGGTGACCTGCGGCGCCTGCGCCGTCAATCCGGGGACCTACGCCGTGCGCCAGCCGGACCCGAACACACTGGTCTTCGTCGGCCCGAACGGCGTGTCGGCCGCCAGCCGCTACGAGGCGGCCCAGGCCATCTGCCGCTGCCCGTCCCAAAAGGCCCGCCAGGCGCGGGAAAAATCCATGCGCACCTTCGACGGGAAATAACCCGTCCATTTCGGAGGAGTTCATGCACCGCATCAGCACCCTGTCCGCCACCGCCCTGCTGGCCGCCTGCCTTTTCGGCTGCGCCGGCCAACGCGCCCCGGCCGCCCCGCCCTCGCCGGAATCCATCTACCGGGTGAAGGGCGGCGTCGTGAATCTGGTCTCCTGCCCCAACCTGGACTGCGACGTCATCGAGGACCTGCACAACGGCCAGGAAGTGGCGATCATCCCGCCCCAGATCGGCGAATGGATCCAGGTCCGGGTGCTCACGACCGGCCACCAGGGCTACATCCCCGTCACCTTTCTCGGCCGCTGAAAAAGCCCGCCCCCGCCTCCCCCGCGTTTTTTTCGCCGATCCGCCCCCTTTGCCAACGGATCGGCGAAGAAGACTTTGCACGCCTCTCTTTTTCCTCTATAGTTTTTAAAAATCACAGCGTTTCCATCCGTGCGTCTCCATTCCTGTTTTTTTTCCCGGCCGTACGGTCGGATAGGGAGGTATGCATGCGCGTTAACCTGACCGGCAAAATCATTGCCCTCCTCTTATTCACCGTGGTCCTCCTCACCCTGGCCATCTTCCTGGCGGTCCGGCTGTCGCTCATCTCGGGGCTGAACCGGATGAGCGCCGAGGAAATGCGCGTCAAAGCCGATGCCGTCCAAGCCGTGCTTCGGGAGTCCGGTCAGCGGGTGAAAAGCGCCACCTTCCTCATCGCCAGCCGTCCGGACCTGGCCGCGGCCATCCGGACCAAGGACACGGCCAGCCTCGTGAGCATCGCCAAGTCGGCCATGCAGGAATGCGGTATCACCTTCGTGACCATCGGCAACGCCGACGGCCAGGTGCTGGCCCGGGGGCACTCGGACAAGCGCGGCGATTCGGTCAAAAACCAGCGCAACGTCCAGCGCGCCCTGGCCGGAGAGGGCACCGTCGGCCTGGAGGAAGGCACGGCCGTGAAGTTCTCTCTGCGGGCCGGCCAGCCGGTCACGGAGCACGGCACGGTGGTCGGCACCGTCACCGCCGGCATCGACCTGTCGTCGAGCAACGCCTTCGTGGATGACATCAAGCAGAAGTTCGGGGTGGACTGCACCATCTTCTACGGCGCCACCCGGGTGGCCACCACCATCGCCCGCGAGGGCAAGCGGATCACCGGCACCCATCTGGACAATCCCGTCATCGAGGAAACGGTCCTCAAGAAGGGTCAGCGCTTCATGGGCATCGGCACGGTGGCCGGCCAAAGCTACGATACGGTCTACTGGCCGCTGGTCGGCGCCAACGGAAAAATTACCGGGATGCTTTTTATCGGCCGCGACCGGGCCGCCGTGCTCGGGGCCGAACAGACCATTTTGCTGTCCAGCCTGGGGGCCTCCTGCCTGGTGGCCCTCGTCGTGTTGGTGATCGGCTTTTTCGTGGCCCGGGGCATGACCATGCCGTTGCGGCGGCTGACCGGCATGGCCCGGCAGGTCTCGGCCGGCGACCTCGACGTCGCGGCCGAGGGCCAGTTCACCGGGGAAATGGGCGAACTCAAGGGCGCGCTCGCCACCATGCTGGAGAGCCTCAAGGCCAAAATGGCCGAGACCGAGGCCATGCGCCAGGAGGCCAACGAAAAGGCCGACTGGGCCGAGGACGCCCGGAAAGAGGCCGAGGAGGCCAAGGGCCTGGCCGAAGCCGCCAAACGCGACGGTATGCTCCATGCCGCCGAAAACCTCGGCTTCGTGGCGGAGAGCATCAGCGAGGCCTCCGGCGAACTGGAATCCCAGGTGGAGCTCGTGCGCCAGGGCGCGGATCAGCAGCGGGACCGCCTGCACGAGGTGATGGAGGCCATCACCCAGATGACCGCCACCGTCCTCGACGTGGCCAAGAACGCCGCCAGCGCCGCCAAGAGCGCCGACGACACCAAGGCGCGGGCCTCGGACGGGGCCTCGGTGGTCCGGGACTCCATGCAGTCCATCAGCCGGGTCAACGCCGTCACCCAGGAGCTCAAGACGGCCCTGAACGCCCTGGGCGAGCAGACGCAGGCCATCGGCCGGGTCATGTCGGTCATCTCCGACATCGCCGACCAGACCAACCTGCTGGCCTTAAACGCCGCCATCGAGGCGGCCCGGGCCGGCGAGGCCGGACGCGGCTTCGCCGTGGTGGCCGACGAAGTCAGAAAGCTCGCGGAAAAGACCATGACCGCCACCAAGGAAGTGGGCCAGGCCGTGGTCAGCATCCAGCAGTCCGTGGCCGGCAACATCGCCAGCATGGACAACGCGGCGGCGGCCGTGGACGAGGCCACCGGCCTGGCCGAAAAGTCCGGCGGCGTCTTGCAGCAGATTCTCAGCCTGGCCGAGGAAAGCGCCAAGGAGGTGGCCGACATCGCCGCGGCCGCCGAAGAGCAATCCGCCGCGGCCGAACAGATCAACCGGGCCATGAACGAAGTGAGTACCGTGGTGGAAAGCACCAGCGCCGGCATGCAGGAGTCGGCCCAGGCGGTGCATGCCCTGGGCGGGCTGTCCGGCGACATGGAGGAAATCATCAAGAAGCTGCGTACGGCCTGATCGGCCTCGCGGCCCTTCCGGAACGGGAGACCGGGGGAACCTGCCGGCACGCGGGGTTCCCCCGGCTTTTGGCCCTACCCCGGATAGCCCGGATCGTCGGGCAGGCCGCGCTTGCGGGCGGCCGCGCCGGCCAAGGCGTCGCAGCGCTCGTTGTCCGGATTGCCGGTATGGCCGCGCACCCAGCTGAAACGCACCGTATGGGCCGCCAGCAGGGGCAGCAGCAACCGCCACAGGTCCTGATTCTTCACCGGCTGCTTGGCCGCGTTGACCCAGCCCTTCTTCTGCCAGCCGGCCAGCCAACGCTTTTCGATGGCATCGTGGACGTAGCGCGAATCCGTGATCAGGGTCACGGTGCACGGGCCGGACAGGGCGCGCAGGGCCTCGATGACGGCCAACAACTCCATGCGGTTGTTGGTGGTGAGGCGATAGCCGGCCGAAAGCTCCTGCTTCCGCTCCCCGAAATCCATGACCACGCCGTAGCCGCCGGGGCCGGGGTTGCCGAGGCAGGCCCCGTCCGTGTGAATGGTCACCGCGCAGGGCGGCGATGTCGTTTCCCCGTTCATGATCCCTCTCCTTGGCCCCGGCTCGCCGCCTCGCCGAGGGTCGTGGTTAACAGTCCGACCACGGCCAGCACGCCTTCGCGCGCCCGGCCCTCCCGGCAGGCCGCGTCCAAGTGCTCCCGGCCGAGATCCTCCAGAAATCCTTCCGGCAGGGCCGCGCCCACCAGGGGGGGAACGGACACCCGCCCCCGACGGCAGGCCGGATCGAAAAAGACGACGACATGCCTGGTGTCGTCCGGGGACGCGGGCCGGTCCGGGCCGCCAATCCGGACGGCAAGCTCCAGGCCGAAGCGCTGCCGCAGCGCGGCCGCCTGGCCCAAGATCCAGGTCCGATCGGCGGCGGAGAGCACGCCCATGGCGTCGGACACCGTCCCCCGGACGGCCATCCGTTCGGCCTCGTCGTGGAAATAGCGGCCGAAAGCGGCCACCACCAGGGCGAACACGCCGACCAGCAACAGGCCCCGGACCAGCCGCTCCACGGACGAACGGCCGCGCGGGGCGAAAAAGAACCGGCCGCCCCGTCTCACCGCCGGCCTCCCCGGCGGCCGCGGACGGCAAACCGGCTGTTGACCGGGCGCTTCGGGCTTTGTAACGTCCGAACCCCAGAGGAACGCGCCACCATGCCACCGAACGCAGCCACCGCCATAGGGGGAGCCTCCTTTCGTCGTCGCGGCGGCGGAGGGTACCAAGTTGTCCGGAAAAGACCAACCGGCCGTCCGGCGTCCGTCCTGCTGCTGGCGCTCCTGTGTCTGGGAGGTCCCATGTCCGGTTCCGCTGCGGCTGCGGCCATGCGGCTGACGGCCCTGGGCGACAGCCTGACCGCCGGGTTCGGCCTGCCGGCGGAGGCGGCCTTTCCGGCGCGCCTGGAAGCGGCCCTGCGCCGGCGGGGCCACGCGGTTGCCATTGCCAACGCCGGCGTCTCCGGCGATACCACCGCCGGCGGCCTGGCCCGCCTGGAGGCGGTCATCGCCGACAAGCCCGACGGCGTCATCCTGGAACTCGGCACCAACGACGCCCTGATGGGGCTGCCGCCGGCGCGCGTCCGGGATCGTCTCGCCGCCATGCTGACCCGGCTGGCCGAAGCCGGCATCCCGGTGCTGCTGTGCGGCGCCCGCGACCTCGGCGGCCATGACGCGGCCTACGCCGCCGCCTTTGCCGCCATCTATCCGGGGCTGGCGCAACGTTTCCGGGTCGTTCTCGATCCGTTTTTCCTCGACGGCGCCTTCGGGCACCCCGAATTGTTCCAGGCCGACGGCCTGCATCCCAATGCGGCCGGCGTGGACGCCATCGTGGCCCGGCTGACACCCGTGGCCGAAACCTTTCTCGCCCGGATCGGAGCGGCGGCCGCTCCGACCGCGCCCTAGGATGCCATGCCCGTTCTGCTCCTCGACGTCGGCAACACCAATATGAAATTCGGTCTGGCCGACGAACACGGCCTGACCGCCTCCTTCACCCTGCCCACGACCCCGCTGCCCACCACCGACAGTCTGGGGCTCACGCTGCTGACCGCCCTCACCTTCCACAAATGTTCGCCGTCCGACATCGAGACGGTGGTGATTTCGAGCGTGGTGCCGCCGCTCACGCCGATCCTGGTCCAGACCTGCCACCGCTATCTCGGCCTGCGGCCCCGCTTCGTACCGCAGGACCTGCCGGTGCCGCTGGAAAACCGCTACGGCCGCCCCCACGAGGTCGGCGCCGACCGGCTGGTCACGGCCTACGCCGGGCGCAAGGCGGCCACCACGCCCGCCGTCATCATCGTGGATTTCGGCACGGCCACCAATTTCGACTGCGTCCAGGACAACGCCTTCGTGGGCGGGCTCATTTGCCCGGGGCTGCTCTCCTCGCTGCACGGCCTGGTCAGCCATACGGCCAAGCTCCCCCACGTGGCGCTCACCCCGCCCGAGGACGGGAAGCTTTCCATCGGCACCTCCACCGCGGACTGCATCAACCAGGGTTTCGTCTTCGGCTTCGCCGCCATGATCGAAGGCGTGACGGCGCGGCTCACGGCCCATCTCGGCGGGGAGGTCCATGTTCTGGCCACGGGCGGGTTCGCCGCGAAATTCGCGCCCATCTGCCCGGCCATTCGCGATACCCGGCCGCAACTGCTGCTGGAAGGGCTGCGCCAGTTGTGGCTCGACCAGCGGTAACCGCTGGCGGAGGTTCCCATGCTTCCGGAAATTCTCGGCTGCTATCAATCGACGAAACGGGAAAAGATGGGCCGGGCCGGCACCAGCCGGGATTTCACCCAGTCCATCGAATGGCTGGCCATGCGGCTGCCGCCCGAGAGCATCCTGATCTTCCCCCTGGGCAAGGACCGCCTACCCCTGCCCCTTCAGAAAACCATCAGCGCCGAGGAATTCCTCAACCATTTCCTACCCGAACCGCTCCTCTACCGGGAACAGCTGGCCCCGGCCGCCCAGGTGCTGGCCGAGCTGCTTCGCAAGACCGATCCGGAGACCCTGGACCAGACCGCCCTGTCCGGGGCCGAGCGCGCCCTCTACACGGTGATCCTGTCCGCCCTGGGCAGCGCCGGCCACACCGATCCGCCGTCGGCCGTAGGGACCGTGCTGCAGGCGGCGGTCGTCCTCCCGGACGCCGCCGACGACGTCCAAAAGGCCAGCATCAACGCCTTCGGCATCCATCTGCGCAAGCGCCGGGACTTCGAGACGGCCATCCTCTTTTACCGCAAGGCGCTGGAGATGGCCCCGACCGACACGCGGCTGCTCTTCAACCTGGCCCGGGCGCTGTTCGAAAAGGGCGACGCGGCCGCCTGCCGGGCCAGCCTGGAACAGGCGCTCGCCCTGGCGCCGGATTTCGTGGAGGCGCAAAAATTCCTGCGCTACCTCGACCGCCAGCCTCCCGAACCGTCGGAGGATGATGTCTTTCCCGACATCACCGTGTGACATCGGACGCCGAAACCGACCTGGTCGCAACCGGAAAAACCCGGCGGCCGGGACTTATAAATCGCTGCAAGTTGCGCTACCGTGCGAAAGGACGGGCCGCCCGGCCCGTTTCCCCCTACCGCAACGCAGAAGACCGCAACATTTTACCGTATAAGGAGACTGCCATGAGCACGATCGCGGCTGTTTGGGCCAGGGAAATCCTCGATTCCCGCGGCAATCCCACCGTCGAAGTGGAGGTGACCCTGGAATCCGGCGCGACCGGCCGGGCCGCCGTGCCGTCGGGGGCCTCCACCGGCACCCGTGAAGCCCTGGAACTGCGGGACCAGGACCCCTCCCGCTACGGCGGCAAAGGCGTGTCCAAGGCCGTGGAGCACGTCCAGGGCGAGCTGGCCGAGGCCGTCATCGGCATGGACGCCCTGCAGCAGGTGGCCGTCGACAACCTGATGATCGACACCGACGGCACGGACAACAAATCGCGCCTGGGCGCCAACGCCATCCTCGGCGTGTCCATGGCCGTGGCCCGGGCCGCCTCCAATTTCCTGGGCGTGCCGTTCTACCAGTACCTGGGCGGGGTCAACGCCAAGGTGCTGCCGGTGCCGCTCATGAACATCCTCAACGGCGGGGCCCACGCGCCCAACAACCTGGACATCCAGGAATTCATGATCGTGCCGCTCGGGGCCCGGACCTTCGCCGACGCGCTGCGCATGGGCGCCGAGACCTTCCACTGCCTGAAAACGATCCTGGCCGCCGACGGCCACATGACTGCCGTGGGCGACGAGGGCGGCTTCGCCCCCAACCTGGCCAGCCACGACGAGGCCTTCAAGTACATCACCAAGGCCATCGAGGAGGCCGGCTACCAGCCCGGCCCGGAAATCTCCCTGGCCATCGACGCCGCCGCCTCGGAATTCTACAAGGACGGCAAGTACGTCCTGGCCGGCGAAAAGCGGACCCTGTCCTCGGCCGACATGATCGGCTATCTCGGCGAATTCGTGGACCGCTATCCCATCATCTCCATCGAGGACGGCCTGGCCGAAGGCGACTGGGAAGGCTGGAAGCGCTTCACCCTGGACCTGGGCGACCGCATCCAGCTGGTGGGCGACGACATCTTCGTCACCAACCCCGACATCCTGGCCGAGGGCATCGACCAGAACATCGCCAACTCGGTGCTGATCAAGCTCAACCAGATCGGCACCGTCACCGAGACGCTCGACACCATCGAAATGGCCAAACAGGCCGCCTACACCACGGTCATCTCCCACCGTTCGGGCGAGACCGAGGATACGTTCATCTCCGACCTGGCCGTGGCCGTGAACGCCGGCCAGATCAAGACCGGATCGCTGTGCCGTTCGGACCGGCTGGCCAAGTACAATCAGCTCCTGCGCATCGAGGAGGAGCTCGACGACATGGCCATCTACTACGGCCCGATCATGGCCGGCCAGTGGTACGACGTGGACGAGGACCCGGACGCCGACACGGACACGGAATAGGCCCAATCCCCGGATGCGGCCGGGAGGCCCGCGCTTCCCGGCCCGTCCCGCATTGCCGAAGGAGTTGCCATGCTGCTTATCGACGGGAAGAAAGTCGCCGCCGAAATTCGCCTGCGGGTCAAGAACGAAGTGGACGCCCTGCGCCGGGAATACGGCCGGCCGCCCCACCTGGCGGTCATCCTGGTCGGGGATGACCCGGGTTCCCAGGTCTACGTCCGCAACAAGGAGCGGGACTGCGAGGAGGTCGGCATCGTCTCCCGGGTCTGGCGCCTGGAAAAAAGCATCACCCAGTGCCAGCTGGAAAAGCTCATCTGCCAGTTGAGCGGCAGCGAGGACATCGACGGCCTGCTGCTCCAGCTGCCCCTGCCCCCGGGCCTCGACCCCAACCGCTGCCTGTGCCTGATCGATCCGCAAAAGGACGTGGACGGCTTCCATCCGGAAAACGTCGGCCGCCTCTCCATCGGCCTCCAGGGGCTCAAGCCCTGCACGCCCTACGGCATCATCAAGCTGCTCGAATACTACGGCCTGTCGCCGGCCGGCAAAAAGGCCGTAGTCGTCGGCCGCAGCAACATCGTGGGCAAGCCCATGGCCATGTTGTTGGCCGCCCAGTCGCCCTTCGGCAACGCCACGGTCACCGTCTGCCACTCCCGCACCCCGGATCTGGCCGCCGTCACCCGCGAGGCCGATTTCCTCATCCCGGCCATCGGCAAGCCCCGGCTCATCACCCGGGACATGGTCAAGCCCGGGGCGGTCATCGTGGACGTCGGCATGAACCGGCTGCCCGACGGCAAGCTCTGCGGCGACGTGGACTTCGACGGGGTCAAGGACATCGTCTCGGCCATCACCCCGGTGCCAGGCGGCGTCGGCCCCATGACCCGGGCCATCCTGCTGGTCAACACGGTGGAGGCCTTCCGCTGGCAGCGCCAGCCGCCGGCCTGTCCGATCGAGGAGTAGGCGCAGCCGTGTTCTCGTTGGCCACCATCCCCAATATTGCCCGAAACGCCCGACGATTTCGGGAAATTGCCGGGATTTTGAGCAAGTACGGCTTCGCCGAATTTCTCTCGGCCTCGGCCCCGGACTTCTTCCAAAACATGGCCCGCTCCACCGACGGGTTGAAGCTCACCGCCATGACCCGGGAAGTACGGCTGCGTCTCGCGCTGTCGGAACTGGGCGGAGCCTTTGTCAAGCTCGGCCAGATCTTAAGCACCCGGGCCGACCTCGTCGGCCCGGAAGTCGCCGCCGCCCTGGCCAGCCTGCGGACCGACACCGAACCCGACCCGCCGGCCGTGGTACGCGAACTGATCGCATCCGAGCTGGGCGATACGCCGGAACATCTGTTCGCCTCCTTCGAGGACACCGCCATCGCCTCGGCCTCCATCGGCCAGGTGCACCGGGCGACGCTCGCCGACGGCACCCAGGTGGTGGTCAAGATCCAACACGCCGGCATCGACACCAAAATCCGGGCCGACTGCGACATCTTCCTCGGCCTGGCCGAGCTGGCCGAACGCGGCATCGTGGAGTTGCGCCTCTACCAGCCCATGGCCGTGGCCGCGGAAATGCGCCGGTCCATCCTGCGGGAACTCGATTTCGCCCGCGAGGAGCGCAACCTGCGCCGGTTCGCCGGCAATTTCGCCGACGACGACCGGGTGGCCTTCCCCCGCACCTTTCCCAAACTGTCCACCCGCCGGGTGCTGACCATGGAGGAGTTCTCCGGCCAGTCCGTGGCCGAGGTGTCCGCCCTGCCGCGCACCCCCGACCAGACGGAGCGGTTGGCCACCCTGGCCAAGAACACCGCCGCCGTTTTTCTGGACATGATTTTCCGCGACGGCTTTTTCCACGCCGATCCCCACCCCGGCAACATCCTCATCCTGCCCGGAGACCGCCTCGGCCTGATCGATTGCGGCATGGTGGGCCGGTTGGACGACCGGCTGCGCCGCGCCCTGGAGGACGCCCTCATGGCCGTGGTCGAGGGCGACGCCGACGGCCTGACCGACCAGGTCATGCGCCTGGGCCGGCTGCCGCCCAAGCTGGACCGCGATGCGTTGCGGGGCGACGTTGAGGATTTCGTGGACGAATATGCCAACCAGGACGTCGGCGCCTTCGACCTGTCCGGGGCGCTCGGGGATGTGGCCGCCCTGGTGCGCCATCACGGCATCCTGCTCAACCCGACCGTGGCCCATCTGATCAAGGTCTTCGTGGTGCTGGAGGGGGCCGCCCGGTCGCTCCACCCCGATTTCGCCTTGATCGAGGTCATCCAGCCCTACTACGCCACCATCATTTCCCGCCGCTTCTCGCCCGGCCATTTTTTCACGCGGCTGCGGCACGGGCTGCGCGACATCAACACCCTGCTCGAAACCCTGCCCCGGGACCTGACGGAAATCCTCCACCGGGCCAGGGACGGCCGCCTGGACGTGCACCTCGTGCACCAGGGCCTGGAAGGAACCGTCAACCGGCTGGTCTACGGCATCATCAGCGCCGCCTTGTTCCTCGGTTCCTGCATGTTGCTGGCCAACCGGGTGCCGCCGCTGGTCTACGACATCTCCGTTTTCGGCGCCCTGGGCTGCTTCGGCTCGCTCGTCCTCAGCCTGCGCCTGCTGCGGGCCATCCGCCGTTCCGGCGAACTCGGCGGCCGATAGCGCCCGCATCCTTCCCCTCTTTTGCAACAGCGTGCCGCCGCCCCTCCCCGAATGCGGCGCCGACTCTTGTTTTGCGCCCCGGAACCCTTCCCGTTCGCAAGAAAACGGTTGCACGCCCTAAACATTCCGTTTCGTGAACCGATAGGATAAATGATATAAGGGAGTGCTCATGGCGTGACTGCAACGCCCGTATGGCATGGCGCATCGAGACGGATGCCACAAGAAAACGAACTGGAGCGTTCACGCTCCCTACCGCAATGCTCCACGAGAGGACCGATGTGGTGGCAACACAGGAGGGGACAATGTCCGATCTCTCAGGGATCCAATCCATCGCGACTCCACAGATAATGCCACCACAGACCGAAACGGCGGGCACATCCGCCAATAGCGGCGCTGTTGTCTCCGCCGCGACGCCCGATACCGTTGCCGCAACCGGCACGATGGACGGTTCCGCCACCGGGACCGGCGATCGGGTCAGCCTTTCCGAGGCGGCCAAGGCGCTTTTGGGCGGGACCCAGCCTTCCGCGCAGCTGATCGCAACGGCAAACGACATGCCGCAGGGCACGGCCAGCCTGCTGGCCACGGCCACGACCCAATCCGGCCGGCAGGTGCGCGTCGAGCAATACACCGCCGGCGCCGATCCCGCCCGAGGCACGGCCGCCAGCTCCGCCATCGTGGTCACCATCGGCGCCACCGACCGGCAGGCCGAGCAGCGCTATCTGGTCACCGACGACACCATCATCAACGAGGACGCACACGGCGATCTTGCGGTTGCCGCCTACACCCCCGGCCAGGAGACCGACGGCAACGACGTCATCATCGGGATACGGGGCCTCGCCTACCAGGGCGGCGACGGCAACGACACCATCGTCACCAGCAGCGGCAACGTTGATATCGACGCGGGCAGCGGCAATGACACCGTGGTGGTGGCGGGCGTGGCCCTGGCCGGCAACATCTCCCTGGGCGACGGCAACGACAGCCTGTCCGCCATGTGCATCGGCACGGACGGCCGGCAAGTGAACATCACGACCGGCGCGGGCAACGATACCATCTCCGCCAGTTATATCGGCATGGGCGGTCAGGTAAATATCGACACCGGGGACGGCAACGATGCCATTTCGGCCAGCTACATCGGCCTGAGCGGCCAAGTGAACATCGATACCGGTGAGGGCGACGACACCATCGACGCGAGCTGGATCGGCCTGGGCATCGGCATGCATTCCCAGGTCAACATCGCGACCGGCGCGGGCAACGATGCCGTTACCTCGAGCTGGACCGGGGTCAGCATGGGCAGCGGCGCGACCCAGGTGAATATCGACACCGGCGACGGCAACGACCTCGTCGGGTCCAGCTGGTTCAGCGCCTCCTTTTTCGGCGGCCATTCCCAGACCAACATCGCGACCGGCGCGGGCAACGACACCATCGCGGCCGGCGCCCTCACCGCCAGCTTTTTCGGCGGCACCTCCCAGACGAACATCGACACCGGCACCGGCGACGATACGATTACCGCCTCCCTCCTCGGTGTGCATATCGGCCACACGGGCAAACTGGAGCTGTTGCGCACGGTGGTTGAGGCCGGCACCTCCGACACGGGACAGGCCGCGTCCGACGCCGCCCAGACCAGCGGGACGTCCGCGACGGCGACGGACGACACCGCGACGGATACCGGCTGCACCGTCTTCCGCCTCGCCCGCAGCCGCTACGGCCAAAGCGACCAGGACAGCGCGGACACGACGGCCGACACGCCGGGCAAACGACTTGTCCTGCGCCGCCGTATCCTCTAGCGGCACGCTCCACCGACACAGCGTCCCCCGGGGCGCGACGGCCCGCATCACCGCAGAAGACGCCCCCACGCTCTACAGTGGCGGACGTGTGCTGGTGGCCGACGCAGCCGGCCGGCCGCGTCTACCGGCCCTCGGTCATGAGCGACGTGGACGGCGACGGCTGAGGGCTCGGCAGCGCCTATTTCCCGCCGGCGACGAGCGTTTCGATGATCGCGGCCGCCTCGACCAGATCGGCCGCCACATGGTCCGGCCGGCACGCGCCCGCCGCCAGCGTCTCCCGGCCGTAGCCGGTGGTGACCAGGATGGTGACGGCCCCGACCGCCCGGCCCAGGTCGATGTCACAGGCCTTGTCGCCGATGACGAAGCCGGCCGCCGGATCGAGCCCCAGCTCCCGGCCGGCCTGCTCGACCAGACCGGGCAGCGGCTTGCGGCAGGTGCAGGCGTCCTGGGGGGCGTGGGGACAGACGTACACGCCGTCCAGCCGGACGCCCCCGGCCGCCAGCATGTCGTCCAGCCGCTGCCGGACGCGGGTGGCGGCCGCCTGGTCGTAATAGCCGCGGCCGAGGCCCGATTGGTTGGTGACGACCACCAGGGCCAAGCCCAGGGCCTGCATCCGACGCAAGCCCGCGACGGCCCCGGGCAACAGCTCGACGCCGTCCGGATCGCAAAGATAGTGGCGATCCACGATCATTGTGCCGTCGCGGTCCAGAAAAACCGCCGGGCGCCCGCCGTGGCGCCGCGCCTCGTGATGAGCCTCAACCATGGTGCTCCCCCGCATTCCCGTCGGCGTCCAACCGTCGGCGCCTCAGGGTAGGTCAGGGCCGCGGCCCGGACAAGCCGGAATCCCGCGCCCCGCCCCGCCAAGTCCGGATACCAAAAAGCGGGTCACGAACGCATTCGTAACCCGCTTGTTTTTCCTGGTGGGAGGGGGACGAAAACTTGTAGGTTATCATGCTGTAATATCATGATAAAATAAATTTTATTTTTCTGCATGTCCCCAGATATGTCCCTAAAATTTCTCCCTACCCCCCTTGCCGAGGTCCGGCCACCTCCACCAGCAAGAGCACCGTCATATCCGGCCACGGCCGGCGGTCCCCTCGCCGCGGCGGTCGTCGCCGTGGTCGATCCAGTGACCCGGTGAAGCCTGCCGTCACGCCGACGCCATATCTGGCCCGAGAATCGCTTCCGGTCGCGTCCATGGCCGATTGCCTATCCCGGGCGGCCAGGACGCGGGAGAATGGCGCTACGGGCCTCGGCCATAAGAAAGCGACCCACCTCCACCAGGGAAGCAGGCCGCGCATGATCTATTGCCAGGGGTAGGCCTGGACTAGGCGTTGGTCGCGTCCTCCCCATGGCCCGCAGCATCATATTTCTGGACAGACTCCACCGCAGTCTGGACGGCATCATGTGCAACATCATCTAGCGATATCACATCTGGAAAAGAAAAGTGCTCTTTTGTGACACGCGCAACTTCAATGATAGCACGTGACATGATCTCGTGCGCCATTCCCTTGTGACGACTAGCGACGATTGCTTTTATTACATCCTCTTCCACCGTTGTGTCCGGCAGGAACGGCGCTTCCTTCACCAGGGCGTCCACCAGGGTTTGTGTGTCCTTCATGATTTCCGGGAGCGTGTACTTTGCCTGCTCATCAATATCTTCCGTCAGATCGTTGATAAACTTGGCCGCCACCTCGGGCCAAGCATCGTCACCGCTCAGGTCACTGGCGATAAACGCCAGTTTGTCGGACAGGTCTTTAAGGAAGGACTTTTCACTCTCCAGTCTGCTCAACACAACGCGTCCGATGATGCCGCCGTCCTTCGGATTGCCGTTTTCCTGTTCGTCCCCTGAAATTTGACTAGTCATGATTTTGCGCCTCCGGGATGTGGTTAAGATCAGGCCCTTTTGGGCCGCGTTGATTTGCTCTAATAAATGGAAGCGTACATGGCAAGGGTTGATTTGATTCATTAGAGCATTTAGAAGGGGGATATGCTCAAAAGCAAAGTGAAACCAGCCATGACCGATGCCAGCGTGACCATGAGGGCGCTTGTGGCGAAAACCGGCTTGTCCATGCAGACCGTCAACCGCGCCCGTGGGCCGATGATTGTCCGATGTACCCTGGAAACCCTGGCCACCATAGCGGTGGCGCTAGGCGTGAAGATCAAAGACCTATTCGATGAGGATTGACCAGGGGAGTCACCTGCCCTTGGATTTTTCGTTTTGCGTGTGAAAAGGTGCCCGTTCGGTCTATTTTGAGCAGGCCTGTTTGATTTTCTGGCCGAAGTCCGCATGGGGAATCTCCCGGTCCTGGCGGCAAGGGCGCGTAACACAAACGGAATAAAACGTAGCAAACTGGCAGGGGATAGGGGGGATCAAAGTCTAGGCCGTGGCCGCGGCGAACCGATTGAGCACATTTGTGCGTAGTTTTTGCTCGATTTTGGGGTGTTTTTTCCCGTCCAAAAGCTGCTTTTTTATTTTGACAATGCGAGAATGTGACTGCCACCATCGGTTCCCGGGGGAGCGGTCTAGACATTCCACACCCCCATAGCCCCCCCTCAAAATTTTCAGAAAACTCCACGTGAATGTGCCACATCGGTCTCCAAAAGGGGATGGCCTAGACATTCTGCCCCCCTATCCCATCCCCCTGCCAAAAGATTGACGCAATGCCTCTATCTCTAATGATAGCCGTTAGTTATGGCTATTTCCCTCCCACCGATTGCCGCCTCGCCCACCATGCGATGAGCAGCGCGTCGGCCCGGCCATGATCTTTCTTCCGGGCCAGCGATGCCCCGGGGAACAGCCGGCGGGCCGTGGCCAGGGATGCGGCCTTGATGTCCTTGCCGGCCTTGCGGTCCACCAACCCGCGTTGCCATTCCTGGGGCCTGGGCGCGACGTAGGGGATGGACAGAGCGGCCAAGATGCCCTTCCAGATACCGCAAGTCTCTATATAATATATTGAGTTTTCCCGAGGAACGGCTACCCTAAAGTAAAAACAATTGTATTTTATTTAACGACGAAGAGGCTTCCGACTGATACCAGGGGTAGATGATGAAGAAAATTTATTTTTTGCTGGGAATCTGTATATTAATTACAGGATGCGGGCATTGGGAATATCCCGGATCGCAAGCTGACGCCAATAGATTATCTTATGATTGTCGTTACTTAGCCAATATGTCTGCGCGAGGACGGGGGTATTGGGGGCCTGCTATGGCAGAGGCAGAATTCCATGATTGTATGGTTTCAAGGGGATTTGTGTGGGTGAAAGATAAAAAAACAGGGAGTGCTAACCGTCCAAGCGACATAGAAAATTCAGGGGCAAGTGGGCACCTTGGAGAGAAGAAGATCAAAGAAGAAGTCGTGAATTTTGGGGTCGTAGATATTAGATCGGTTGTAACAAAATCAAAATACTTGCAAAATTACTTTTTGAAATGTGCTGGCAATGACGAGCAAAAAGGAGTGAAAGTTTTCTTTGAGATAAAACGATTCGCAGATACATATTGTGAAAAAAATAATTTTGAATTTCTTCGCGCTACAGATCCTGCCCTCAAAGGGACACAGGATGAATATCTGTGTCAACCGAAACACCCACTTGGGACTAAAAAACTGAACCCCTATAGTGACGGGGATGCGTCTGATGATTTTGCAATGTATATTGACACTAAAAGTGGAGAATAAGATTGATGTATTTTTAATTTGTGCTTAAAATTTTTTCTATAAATTAGGAAGACGGATCTTTATCCCAGTTGAGGTAGTCATGTCAGACACGTATAACGTCGTGATGACGAGGTAGAAGTGAGCGGGGAAAAGGAATTGAGGAATTTTAGGAGAAGTAAACTTGTGTCTAGAGACGAATATTTCGATAAAACACCATATTATTAGAATATTTATAAATTATTGTAATGGGTTTATGCCGAGTTACGACTTTGCAGCTTTGTCTGCTGTCAAGATGCTGTTTCCTCAATCGTGTCGTCACCAGGGAAAAGCCTTGTGAACTCGTCGAGGTCCAGTTCTTCACCAGCCGCGAACCACAGGCCTTGAAGCGTCGCCCGTTGCCCGGCGGTCCAGGCCTTCGGGTACAGCGGCCACCGGCTTCCGTCCGCGCCGCGGCAAAATCGCAAGCCGGGATGCTCCCGCATGATGGCGAGGATGTGCTCTACGGCCGCGGCCGGCTCCAGGACGGGCAGGCGGTCCATGTGCTGGCGCAGGAAGTCCCGGGCCTCGGCTAGCAATTCCGATGCGTAGGCCACCAGTTCCGGTTCCAACTCGGGAGGATAGACGGCGAGGACGCGCTCCCCGGCCCGGGCCACCCGGACGTCGTATAGGCGGCACAGGTCCGCCAAGTCGTATGCTGCCCATCGGGAATCGTAGTCCGGGGCGTCGGGATCGGTCGGCTTGCTGATCCATTCGAGGCCGGTCACGGGGCCGGGGGCCGAAGCCCCCAGTTCCCGCGCCAGTTCTTCCTTGTGCTCCCGGGCCACGACGATGACATGCTCGGCCACGTCGGCAGGCAGCACGTCCAACCCTATGACTTCCACCGCGCCGTCCACCCAGGCAACCTCTGCGCCCATGGATCGGATAACGTCGATGGCGCTCATTGAATCCGCACCTTCGCCGGGCCGGTCCAAAGGCCGTTGGCATCGGGCGGGGTCATGTCGATGACCGGGCCGTTTTTTTGTGCGGCGTTATCGTTTTCGGCGGTTGCAGCGGTTGCAGCGGTTGCACGACCGGAATCATTACATTTTTTATGCAACCGTTCGGTTCCGGTTGCGGTTGCGGCGGTTGCAGGCTTTCGGTCGCAACTGTCAGGTGCAACCGTTGCAACCGAGGAGGTTTCAAGACAGTTGCGGCTGGAACCCGCGTCTTTGCTGGATGCAACCGGCGCAACCGTTGCAACTGTGCTTTTTGCTATATCCGAGTCTTCCGCGACGACACCGGAGGCGAAGTGGTAATATCGGGCGTAGGGTTGCCCGGGGATGCGCTGTCCAGAAGCCGGTTGTCCGTCAGGCCCGGGGATGATGAGGCCGCGTTCGACCAGTTCCTTCACCAGCCGCTTGGCGTCATGCCCCCGGGCAATTTCCGTTTTGAACGTGGAAGGCAGCACGTAGTATTCCCAGGCCCCCGTCAGGTCATCCTTGTGGCGAAAGCCGGCGCGGAGGATGGTCTTGGACTCATCGGCCTTGTCGCCCCAGGTCTCGAAGCGGCTGGAACCGTGGGCCTGGAAGAACGCCCGTACCTGGGCAAGACCCGCCTGGACCTCGGCCGCCCCGGTGCCGCCGCGCAGGGCCAGCCAGTCCTGAAAGCATCGTGCCGCGGCCTTGCTCGCCTCGCCCGCGGGCCAGGGGAGGACGCCGTAGGCCACGCCTGATTCCCCGCCAGCGGCCACCAGGGCGAACCGCGTACAGACCCGCTTCACCTGCCCATCGGCCCCGGTCGGGCAGTGCTCGGCCATAAACCCTTTGATAAGCTCCGGGACCACCCGGAGGGCTTCGTCGAAGTCGCCGGTCAGCTTTTCCAGGAAGACCCGCAGCGGCACGCCGTAGGTCCGCTTCGCCGCTTCCTTGAGGTGCCGGGAGAAGGCGTCACCGTCAGGGAAGCCGTGCAAGTCCTCGAACAGGCCGAGGCCCGCGCCGGCATCGGCGTCAACATCCACGACACGCACCAGTTGCCCGGCCATGGCCCGGCCGCGGCCGTCCTCCCTGATCTTGTCGGCCAAGGTGATTTCCCCGGTGGAGAGGAACAGGATGCGCCACTCGGCCGGTTTTCGGGCGGCTCCCTGTTTGGTGGCCCGGGTTTTGCCGGTTCCGTTGGTCAACATGTAGGCGGTTTCACCGGCCGCCTGGGGCGTCACCTGGGACAGCTCATCCAGACACAAGAGGGCATCGCAGTGCGCCGCCGCCACCCCTTCCAGGCCGTTGGCGGTCGCCCGCCATTGCAGCACATAGCCACGGACCCCGCCACCACCGCACACGGACCCGGCCACATCAAGCGCCGTGGTCTTGCCCAGGCTGGACCCGCCCACCAGATGCAGGCCCCCCGACTCGGCACCGGCCAAGTACAGCAGCGGCGCGGCCAGGGCCGTTGCCACAGACAGCACCAGCCGGGAATTGCCTACGCAGAAGCGACCGATGGCCTCTTGCCACTCTGCCAGCGTGCCCATGGCCTTGAAGGGATTGTCCACGCGCTCGGCTTGCAGGATGACCGATTCCCCGGCCTCGAAGCCGAAGACCACATCGGGCAGGATGAACCGACGGCCATGCCAGCCGATGCGGGGGACGCAGCGCACACGGCCACGCGGGCGGCACAAGGAAAGGAAGTCATGTAGCCGGGCCGGACCTTTCCCAGGGGAGAGGCATAATCCCATGGCCAACAGTTCGCCCCGCAGATCGTCACCGGACCCGCGCAAGGCTCGCATGGGCATGGCCCACCGATGGGCGTTGTCGTCCGGGTCGATCACTTCGACCAGCCGGCCCCATTCCTGATCGTCGGCTTCACGGGTCAGGGCCAGGACGCGCAACGGCGAGCACAACCAATGCCATTCAGGATTTCCGTCCCTGTCTTCGGTACGGTAGTAGATGCCCTTGTCTCTCGCCTGGAACCCTTCGGGCAGATGATCCACCCGGCCCAACACGATAGGGCTTGTGACCCTGGCCGCGCAGGCGGCGCAGTATGTGCCGAAGTCCGCCCGGATGCTTTCGCAGATGCGGGGACCGGCCTTGTCCATGGCTTGCTTGAGCTTGGCGTCGGTTTCGGCCGGAGCGTACTTCGGATGATCCTTGCTCCAGGCATGGGCCAGCCGCGCACCGTCCTTGCAGCGGACCAGGATGGAGAGGGCCGCGTACCATTCCGGTTCCGGCAGCGCGGCGGCATCGTCCCGGCAATGTCGCAGCCAGGCGCATTTGCCCACGATCAACGTCATGTCGGCGTCGGCTACGTCGTCGCGGGCCGCGGCTTGGGGTTCGTCGGCCCGGGGTGTCTCGGCCGCCGGCAACACGGCTTCGATGGCGTCCAGATCATACCGGGCGGCAAGGTCCACGTGCTCGGCCGGCACCGTCACCAGGACGGGCGTTGCCGTTTTCCGGTTGAATGTTCCGGGCAGGCGCAGCACGCGGGGCAGGTCGGACGTATTGTCCAGCTTCCAACCGCGTTCCCTGCCCCTGGCGATGATGCACCGTTGCCACCGCTCGGACACGGCCTTTGCCCGGTTCCAGTCCGCTTCGGTCGAAAGCCGCAACGGCTCCGGGAAGAGCCAATACGGTTGCAGACCGCCGCCCGTGAAGACCGTCACCGTGGGTTTGAGGGGCAGCGAGGCCAGGAAGTCGAGGGCATCCTCGAAGGTCGCCGGCAAGTGCTCTTCGGCATGGCCGGGGCCTTTTACGTCCAGGTCGAACCACAGGCCCGGCAGGGCAATCACGTCCTCGGCCTTGCCGCGGGCGTTCTTCGCCGGCTTCTCTTTCCGAAGGCCGACGCCGTGCCAGACGTTGGCGGTCTTGGCCTGGGCAAGCACCCATGTGTGGGCCTCGGCCAGCCGGGAGCGAGGGAAGGCCGCCGTCCCCGTCTTGCCGTCCGGGGCCTTGGCGAAGAAGGTCAACCAGCCGTCAAATGTGGCGTCCGGCCATAGCAGGGCCAGGAATCCGGCCGGGGTTTGCAGATCGGTGAAGGCGTCCGTCATTGCGCCCCCTTCATGCCACGATACAGATATTGGGCGACGCGATGCGGCCGGCCTTCGGACGTGATGTCCTCCACCCAGACGGTATCGATGCAGTGGCCGCGGTCCCGAAGTTCCTGGACCCGGGCGGCCGGATGCAGGATGTCGCAGAACTTCCTGGCGTCGAGGGTCGAGACGGGGCCTTTACGCAAGGCAGCCAGCAGCCGGAAGCGTTGGGCCAACTGGGAATTGTCATTGCCATTTCCGCCCAGGTCCGGCACAAAGGCCTTGTCCTTATCCGCAACCGTTTTTTCCGTGAAGCCCGGCCCGCCAGCCGGGTTTTGCTTTTTTGTGTCCATGGTTACGCCCCCTTCCCGGCCGCCAGACGATCCACCAGATCGTCCACGATGGATTCAGGCCATGCCACGGCACGCGCCCCCAGCTTCACGGGCTTGGGGAAAACACCTTGGCGCACAAGGTCGAGGAAGCGGCTACGCTTGTAAGGGATGCGGTCGAGGACTTGGGGGAGACGGAGAAGGCGTTCGGACTTGTGATGATCGGCTTGCAATTGGACATACTCCGGTTGGGAGTGGCCACCTGCTTTTCAGAGGTGGAATGTCCAGTGTTTGCCGAAAAAATCCAATCTGCGTAATGCCACCAGAAAAAAAGAACTACTGTCAGTGACACCAGCGAGAGGGCAGCTAGTGTCAGGGCGTGCTTGTGATCGGTAGAACATCAGCCGCAGCGATACATCTTTCAGTTGCGGCTATAAGTCGCATCAAAGCTCTTTCATTGTCTTTGATGCCACAGCGTTCAAGGTAGCCAGTTTCTCTTAACGCTCCTATTGCTGGTGCGCCTCCGCATTCATGCAACTCTTTATAGTCAGCAAGCCACAAGCCTAACAATCTTGTTTTGTAATCCTTAAGTGATAATTTAGTTTTTGTTTTATCTTTTATTTCCCGTTCTTCGCTATCGATAAAGATTGGCTCTAGATGATTTTTCTTTTTATAATTGTACAACAATAGCCGTATGTCATTTATTATCGTTTCATCGGTTTTTGAAAAATCTATCGAAATTAACATGTCTCCATCATAGTCATATTTATTTAATGAATATCGTTTATAATCATATACTTTGATTGCTTTTGAATCGATAGTGTGTCCAGAATCTATCTCGTCATAATCGCCCACATATGGGAAGCCACCGATAGCAGCACACTCAATGATTACCTCAATCGGCCTAGGTGTTGTTTCATAATCCAAAAAGATGCCATTAAATCCATATTTTCTATGAAGCGTTCGCGTTCTTTTTTTGATGCTGGCTATGGATTTATGGAATTCCTTTGGAAGTAATGTTGCATATTTCCTAATTAAATAATCTTTTATTGCTCTAGCTTTATTTCTACTGTCCTCAAATATCGACATATTTTTTCTGTCAAACATCAGTTTCCAATTATCTGCAAAGGGAGCTAGCTGTGGTATGCTTTTGAACTTTAGATACCTATTCTGACAAATAACAGTTGAAAAATTTGCTTTTTTATCGATAAACCCAAGATTAAATAATTTTATAAACGATTGATAGACATCAATAGCTTTGGTAAAAAAATCATCATTCCGCCACGTATATTCCCACTTGAGACAACGATAAGATAATACAACATGTGACGGTTTGTTATAAACAAGCATCCAATAAGAAGGATGCTCAAAGCCGTCAACAGCTTCTAATTTAATAGCCATTCCAGCCCCCTCAGCTTGCCCCTATTATGAATCCCCGCCCAGGCCGGTAGGGTTCCGGCTTTTCGGGAGCTACCCTATGGCGGGGAAATGTCGGCTATGCCCGTAATTCCGTCTCGGCTCCCTTGCAGGCCAGGCGGACCAGCTTGGGGATGACCCGCGCCCCGGATTCGTAGTAGGCCACGGTGCGGCGGCTCAGGCCCAGGACTTGAGCGGCCCGGGTCAGGGAAAGCCCGTGGGCGGCCCGCCATGCCCGGAATGTCTCGGACGGCATGGCCTCGCCGCTTTGCTCCATGGCCAGACGGGCGAGGTGATGCGCGTCAACGGCCAGATCGTCGCCACCCGGCCAGACGATTTCCCAGCCGTCTTCCCCGACTTGGACTTGGCGAAAAAGCGAGGCCTCCCGAAGCGGCGCGAAAATCGGCGTCCGGTCGAGCAGAACGCCGAGGTCCACATGATCGGTCCTGTCATCCTCCCAGATCACGGCCACGGTATGCGGGGCCGCGGCGGCGCGGACGGCCACAATGCGCTTGATGCTATCCTTCATGTCGCCCCCCATTGAGCCGGTCCCAGGCGGCCCGGATGGCGGCCCGATTTTCGACCGCCCACCGCATGGCCTCTTCATAGCCGCGGGCCTGGACAGAACCGGCGATAATCTCCATGGAGTCGATGTCCACCACCAGCGCATATCCCGGACCTTGAATGTGAAAATGCGGGGGCGCATGGTCCCCGGCATAGACCACGATCCGCAGCTTGCCGAGTCGGTGGACCGTTCCCATGGTGAGTATCTAGTGCATCCCATGCACCAAGGCAAGGGGCATCGGCACCACTTATTCCCCAGCCGCGGCGTGCATCGGCGTCACCTTGGCCCCGGCCTTGAGCTTATCCAGATAGTCGGCATACGCCTGCATCATCTTACGGCGTTCGGGCAGGTATTCCGCACGGTTGTAGGCGGCGCGGATGGAATTGCGTTCGGCATGGGCAAGCTGGCGCTCGATAAGGTCACTGTTCCACCCAAGCTCATTTAGCAATGTAGATGCCATGGCCCGGAAGCCGTGGGCGCACATTTCGCCCTGCTCGTAGCCCAGGCGACGCAAAGCAGCGTTCAGGGCCATATTCGACATAGGGCGGCCATTCGTCCGGTTGCAGGGGAACAGATAGCGGTTATCGCCTGTCAGGGAAAAAAGGTCCGTGACGATCTCCACGGCCTGCTTCGCCAGCGGCACGATATGATCGCGGCGCATTTTCATTTTCTCGGCGGGGATGGACCAGCGGGGACCGTCCTCGGCGTCGAGGTCGATCTCGCTCCACTCGGCTTGCCGCAGTTCGCCAGGGCGCACAAAGACCAGCGGGGCCAGCCGCAAGGCCGCCAGGACAACGGGGCTTCCCTGATAGCCGTCGATGGCCCGCAGCAGTTGCGCGACGCCTTTTGGATCGATGATGGCCGGACGATTCTTGGATCGGCAGGGAGCAAGCGCCCCTCGCAGGTCGGCACCGACATTTCTTTCCGCCACACCCGTGGAAATGGCGAAGGCGAAGACCGCCTCGCAGTATTGGCGTAGGCGCTTGGCGGTTTCGTTGTTCCCCCTGTCTTCGATCTCCCGAAGGGTAGGGAGGATGTCCGGGGCGCGCAGCGTTGTGATGGGGACGTTGCCGAAGGCGGGAAACAGATGTTGCTCCAGCCGGCCCAGGACGCGGACGGCATGGCTTTCGCTCCAGGCCTTCACCTGCTTGGCGTGCCAATCCCGGGCGACCACCTCAAAGGTATTTGCGTCTTCGACAGCCTGAACCTTGGCGGCGGTCTTGTCCTGCTTGCGCTTCGCTCCCGGGTCGATGCCTTGGGCCACCAGGGCGCGGGCCTCGGCACGGCGTTGCCGGGCCTGCTTGAGACTTATGTCGGGCCACAGGCCGAAGACGATCCGCTTTTCCCGGCCGTCGATCCTGTACTTCATGCGCCAGGATTTGCCGCCCGTGGGCAGGACTTCCAGGAAGAGGCCGCCCCCATCGGACAGCTTGAAAGCCTTGTCCTGGGGCTTGGCATTTTTCACGGCAACGTCGGTCAGGGGGAGGACTTTTTTGGCCATGGGGGTTCGAGTCCTTTTTCCCGCAATTCGAGTCCCTTGCACATCGCAGACGAAATTTTCAAGGGCTACGCGAAGTTGCGAGCAGATGCCCCCAACGCCGAATTTTATGGGGGCATATCCCCGGATGTGTCCCCAAAAACACTGGCTGTCAATGGACGCAATAGGACGAAACCGGACTATCTCTAGCCCGGTTTCGTAATGTTTCCAGGATGTTTCGGACCTTATCGGACCGTCCTGGATGATGTGCTGGTACCGGGAGGGGGACTCGAACCCCCAAGGCCTTGCGACCGGTGGATTTTGAGTCCACTGCGTCTACCAATTCCGCCATCCCGGCCTGAAGCGGCGTTTCTTACCCAATTTCCACGGGCACTGTCAACGGCAGCCTACCCGAACGGCCGGCGCGGGGCATCGCGGCCACGGTCCCGGCGGGACCGGAAAAAATCCTGCAGCAACCGGCGGCACGGCCCGGCCGCCACCTCGGAAACCACGGCGAAACGATGGTTGAAAAAAGGCAAATCCGGGCCGGGAAGCCGACTCGCCACCGCCCCGGCCTTGGGGTCCGGCGCGCCGTATACCAGCATCCCGATCCGGGCGTGGATCATGGCCCCCAGGCACATGAGGCACGGCTCCAGGGTCACGGCCAGCGTCGCCCCGGTCAGCCGGTAGTTGCCCACCCGGGCCGCCGCCTCCCGCAGGGCCAGAATCTCGGCATGGGCCGTGGGGTCGCAGCGGCCGATCACGGCATTGCCGGCCTGCCCCCAGAGCGCGCCGTCCGGCCCCAGCACCACCGCCCCGATCGGCGTCTCGCCGGCCCGCCCGGCCTGCCGCGCCATGGCCAGGGCCTGGGCCATCACCGTCTCGAAATCGCCCCACCCCGGCGGCGCCGCCGGCAGGGCGTCCCGCCCGGCGCAAAAGCGTTTGGCTGGCTGCAAGGCCATGATGCCTCCGGCGGCCGGGGAGGGGCTCGCCCCTCCCCGGACCCTACCTGACCAGGGCACTGCCCTGGACCTGGCTTAGGGGAATCATTCCCCCCAGACCCCCTGTCCTGGTTTTTTCACAGCCCAAGGGCGTTTTGACGCACCCTTCGCGAGCGCCCAGACGGCAAGCGTCTTCGGTTGCCGTCTGGGCGCTCGCGCATCGAGGGGTCCGGGGGCATCATGCCCCCGGCCGCCGGAGGCATCTTCGTCGTTTCTTCCTCCTACGCCCGCTGGCGCAGATAGGACACGGCGTTTTCGAAAAGCACGGTCCCGAGGGTTGGGCGGGCGCCGCGGGTATAATTCGGATGGTTGGTCGGATCGTTGAAGGCTTCCGGGTGGGGCATGAGGCCGAGGATATGGCCGGTGGGGTCGGTCAGTCCGGCGATACCGCAGGGCGAGCCGTTGGGATTGGCCGGATAGTCCATGGTCGGCTGGCCGGTGGCCGGGTCGGCGTATTGCAGGACCACGGCGCCGGACGCCATGAGCCGGTCGAGCATGGCCGGGTCCTTCACCACAAGTTTGCCCTCGCCGTGGCGCACGGGCAGCTCCAGGCGCGTCACGCCCTTGGTGAACAGGCACGGGCTTTGGGGATTGACGGCGAGGGTCACCCAGCGGTCCTCGAACCGGGCCGAGTCGTTGTTGGAAAGGGTCACCTGTCGCTCGAAGGTGGCGCCGCCGAGCGCGGGCAGCAGGCCGAGTTTGACCAACAGCTGGAAACCGTTGCAGATGCCGAGGATCAGACCGCCGCGCGCAAGCAGGGCCGTGAGCTGGTTCAGCAAGGGAGCCCCGTGCTGGTCCTTGGCGTGCCGCCACCGCACGGCCGCGGCCTGGGCCGCGCCCAGATCGTCGCCGTCGAGAAATCCACCGGGAAAAATCAGAAAATCGTACGTATCGATTCTCGCCCGACCGGTGCGCAAATCCGAAAAATAGATAATATCCGTTACATCGGAACCGGCCATGCGAGCGGCGTGGGCCGATTCCACCTCGCAATTCGTTCCGTTACCGGTGATGACGAGGGTCCGCACCATGCTCATGGGGAAATCCTCCCGGAGTTTCCTTGAAATATTGTGCCCGAGGGCTTATTTTCCGCCGCTGAACATAAGTGGCCGCCCCGGCCGCGTCAACCGGAGCTGCGCCGCGGGTGCGGCGAGGTGGACGCGGACCGCCGGGATCTCCGGCGCGGTCCAAAGCCAGCAAGGACGGCATCAATGAAGACCAAATTCATTTTCGTCACGGGGGGGGTGCTGTCTTCCCTGGGTAAGGGGTTGGCCTCGGCATCGATAGGCGCCCTGCTCCAGTCCCGGGGGCTCAAGGTCACCATCCAGAAGCTCGACCCTTACATTAATGTCGACCCCGGCACCATGAATCCCTTTCAGCACGGCGAGGTCTACGTGACCGACGACGGGGCGGAAACCGACCTCGATCTCGGCCACTACGAGCGCTTCCTCGGCGTGCCCATGAGCCAGAACAACAACTTCACCTCGGGGCGCGTCTACTTCAGCGTCATCCAGAAGGAACGCCGGGGCGATTACCTGGGCGGCACGGTCCAGGTCATTCCCCACATCACCGATGAGATCAAGAAGTCCATCCTCGGCGTGGCCAGGGACGAGGATGTGGCCATCATCGAAATCGGCGGCACCGTGGGCGACATCGAGGGGCAGCCGTTCCTGGAGGCCATCCGCCAGTTGCGCGGCGACCTCGGCCGGGAAAACACCCTGTGCATCCACCTGACCCTGGTGCCCTACCTGCGCATGGCCGGCGAGGTGAAGACCAAGCCCACCCAGCACAGCGTCAAGGAACTGCGGTCCATCGGCATCCAGCCCGACATCATCATTTGCCGCAGCGAAGTCGATCTCGGCCGGGACATCAAGGAAAAGATCGCGCTCTTCTGCAACGTGGACGCCGACGCCGTGTTCACAGCCGTGGACGTCAAAAACATCTACGAACTGCCGCTCAAGCTCTACGGCGAAGGCGTGGACCAAAAGATCGCCATCCTGCTGCGGCTGCCGGCGAAAAACGCCGATCTGGAAGCCTGGACCTCCCTCATGCACCGCTACGAGAACCAGACCGGCACCGTGCCCATCGCCATCGTCGGCAAGTACGTGGACTTGAAGGAAGCCTACAAGAGCTTGAACGAGGCCCTGGTCCACGGCGGCGTGGCCAACGGCGTGGCGGTCAAACTCGTCTACGTCAATTCCGAGGAAATCACCCCGGAAAACGCGGCCGAGCGCCTGGCCGGGGTCAACGGCGTGCTGGTGCCCGGCGGCTTCGGCACTCGCGGCATCGAGGGCAAGATCGCGGCCATCGGCTACGCCCGGGAAAAGGGCGTGCCGTTCTTCGGCATCTGCCTCGGCATGCAGTGCGCCGTCATCGAATACGCCCGCAACGTCCTGGGCCTGGCCGGCGCCAACTCCGAGGAATTCGACCTGGCCACGCCGCACCCGGTCATCTACCTCATGCGCGAATGGTTCGACTTCCGCACCCAAAAGGTCGAGCGCCGCGACCCCACCAGCGACAAGGGCGGTACCATGCGCCTGGGCGCCTATCCCTGCGTCATCAAGCCGAACACCAAGGCGGCCGAGGCCTACGGCGTCTCCGAAACGTCCGAACGCCACCGCCACCGCTACGAGTTCAACAAGGACTACGCCGCCGCCTTCGAGGATTCGGGGGTGGTCTTAAGCGGCCTGTCCCCGGACGGCGAACTGGTGGAGATGGTGGAACTGCCGAACCATCCCTGGTTTTTGGGCTGTCAGTTCCATCCGGAGTTCAAGAGCAACCCCATGCACTCGCATCCGCTCTTCCGGGCCTTTATCAAGGCTGCCAAGCTCCACAGCGGCCAGAAAGCCTAGGCGGTCCGCCGCCGTCCCCCCGGCCCGGGGGGACGCATCTCCTCCGCTCCGCCGGGGACGTCCCCCCGGCGGAGACCATCACGACCATTCTGCCGGCCCCGTTGCGGCCGCAAACGGTCCGACAGCCGCGACCTCGGTGCCCGCCGGCCGGCGGTGCGACACGGCGTGATCCTTTTTTTCGCCGGCGCATCGAACTTTTATTGCAACAAACGAGCGTTTGTGGCATGGTTTTTGTTGGGCGGGTCCGAAACTGTTCTTCGGCCCGCTCGGAACACAAACACCCGACACTTTGGGGACGGCGATAGTCATGGCTTTGGAACTGCGGCAACAGCTCAAACTGACACAGCAACTGGTGATGACACCCCAGTTGCAACAAGCCATCAAGCTCCTGCAGCTTTCCCGGCTGGAACTCCTGGAAAGCGTCCAACAGGAATTGCTGGAAAATCCTCTTTTGGAGGAAACCACCGAGGAAGAGCGCTCGACGGAACGGACCATGGCCGAGGACAACCTCGGCCCCACCGGCTCCTCCAACGACGTGGCCATGGAAAAGGAGCTGCTCAAGAACGCCGAGTGGGACGACTATCTCGGCGAGTTCGCCAGCACCGGCCGCCAGGCCCAGTCCCGGGAAGTCGAAATTCCCGACGAGGGCATGGCCTTCGACGCCCGGTTCGCCTCCAAGCCGTCCCTGGACGGCCATCTGGGCTGGCAAATGCATCTGTCCAACTTTACCGAAAAGGAAGTGGAGATCGGAGAGGCCATCGTCGGCAGCCTCAACTCCTCGGGCTACCTCAGCGCCACGCTGGAGGAGCTGGCCCAGCTGGCCGACGCCCCCGTCGAACTGGTGGAGACGGTCCTCGCCCGGGTGCAGCGCTTCGACCCGGTGGGCGTGGCCGCCCGCACCCCCGCCGAATGCCTGCTCACCCAGATCGAGGTCTACGGCTACGACGATCCCATCCTGATCGGCCTGGTGCGGGACCACCTGGAGGACCTGGAAAAGAAGCGCTACAAGCCGCTGGCCAAGAAGTTCCATCTGACCATGGAAAAGCTCAAGGAATACTTGGAGCTGATCCAGACCCTCGATCCCATGCCCGGGGCCAGTTTCGGTTCGAGCGAGCCCATCTATGTGAGCCCGGACGCCTTCGTCTGCAAGTATGAGGACGACTTCGTGATCCTGCTCAACGAGGAGGGGCTGCCCCGGCTGCACCTCAGCGACGCCTACACGGACAACGTCAAGTCGCACTCGGACAAGGACAAGGACTATCTGCAAGACAAGATGCGCTCGGCCATGTGGCTGATGAAGAGCCTGTACCAGCGCCAGCGCACGCTCTATAAGGTTCTGGAAAGTATCGTGAAGTTCCAACGAGCCTTTTTCGAGGACGGCGTCACCAAGCTCAAGCCGCTGATCTTAAAGGACGTGGCCGACGATATCAGCATGCACGAGTCCACGGTCAGCCGCATCACCTCCAACAAGTACGTGGCCACGCCCCACGGCATCTTCGAACTGAAGTTCTTCTTCAACAGCGCGTTGGAGCTGGACGACGGCAGCACCGTCGGCTCGGAGTCCGTCAAGGCCATGATCAAGCACATCATCGGCGACGAGGATGCCAAGCACCCCATCAGCGACGAGGCCATCGCCGACATGCTCAAGGAAAAGTTGCAAATCAACATCGCCCGGCGCACTGTGGCCAAATACCGGACGGCCATGGGCATCGAGTCCTCATCCAAACGGAAGGAAGTATTCTGAGGCGTCGGTCCGGCCATCCTGGCCCTTGACCCTATATCCTGGAGGAACGCTATGAATATCACCTTTAATTTCAAGAATTTCGAGCCGTCGAACCACTTACGCGACTACGCGCGCAAGCGTTTCGAGAAGCTTTCCAAATATACGACCGTGACGGACGCCTCGGAATTGCAGGTCAACTTGGCCGTGGAAAAGACCCGGCAGATCGCCGACGTCATCTTCCTGGCCGACAACATGCACATCTCGGCGCACGAAGTCTCCGAGGACATGTACTCCACCATCGACCTGGTCCTCGACAAGGTGGACGCCCAGGCCAAGAAGTTCCGGGAAAAGGCCAAGGATCGGCGGCGGCAGACGGCGGAAACCGTGCGCCTGGACGTCATCAGCATCAGCGAGGACGCCGCGGGCGGCCGTACCCCCACCATCGTCGAGACCGACCGCTACGAGCCCAAGCCCATGGCCGTGGAGGAAGCGGCCATGCAGCTCACCACCAAGGGCGAGGATTTCCTGGTGTTCATCAACGCCGAAACCGATCGGACCAATGTCATCTACCGCATGCGGGATGGGGACTTCGGTCTGATCGATCCCGGCACGGGAGCCTAAGCGATGCGCCTTGAGGAGTATCTCCAGCCGGAGTTCGTGCTCGGGGCGCTGCGGGCCACGACCAAGTCCGAGGTGTTGGCCGAGCTCGTGGCGCCCATCAAGGTCAAGTGGCCGGAATTCGACGCCAAGGAGGCCCTGCGGGTCCTGCTCGAACGCGAAAGCCTCGGCACGACCGGCATCGGCGACGGGGTGGCCATTCCCCACGGCAAGATGGAAAGTCTGGAAAAGATCGTCATCGTGGTCGGCCGCAGCCTGTCGGGCGTGGATTACGAGGCCCTGGACCTCAAACCGTGCAACGTGTTTTTTCTGGTTCTGGCGCCAGAGCATGTGGCGGGGCTGCATCTGCGCATCCTGGCCCACATCTCGCGGCTGCTGTCCGACGAATCCTTCCGCCATGCCTTCATGCACGCCGAGAGCAGCGAGGCCTTGTGGAAGGTGCTGACGGACGTGGCCTAGGTTGCCGAAGGAGCCGCAGCCCATGGACGACACCACGCGGGAAACACCCATCCTCATCCTGACGGGGCTTTCGGGCTCCGGCAAGAGCACCGCCTTGCGGGTCTTCGAGGATCTGGGCTTTTTCTGCGTGGACGGCCTGCCCGTGAGCCTGGCGCCCAAGCTCCTCGACCTGTTCGGGGAAAAGGGCGAGCAACATTACAAGGGCCTGGCGCTCGGCATGGACGCGCGCCAGGCCGATTTGGAAACCGGATGGGCCCAGACCCTGGAACGCATCCGATCCCGGGAAACGGCGGCCCAGGTCATCTTCTTCGAGGCCGACACCCAGGAGATCATCCGGCGCTATGCCACCACCCGGCGCCCCCATCCCCTGGAATGCGAGTGCATGGGTCTGGAACAGGCCGTGGACGAGGAACGCAAACGCCTGACCCCCATGCGCGAAACGGCCGACATGGTCATCGACACCACCGATTTCTCCATCCACGACCTGCGTCGCAAGCTCCAGGAGAAATGGGCCTCCATCCACACGGCCCTCGGCGCCCTCAAGGTGCACGTCATGAGCTTCGGCTTCAAGTACGGACCGCCGGCCGAAGCGGACATGCTCTTCGACCTCCGCTTTTTGCCCAACCCCTACTTCGATCCGGAACTGCGCCCCAAAACCGGCAAGGATACGGCCGTGCGCGACTATGTCCTCGGCCGGGATCCGGGCGAGGAGTTCCTGCGCCGGCTGCGCGAGTTCCTGCTCTATCTGCTGCCGCTCTTCGCCAAGGAGGGCCGCTACCGCCTCACCGTGGCCTTCGGCTGCACCGGCGGACGCCATCGCTCGGTGGCCGTGGCCGAGGCCATCTTTGACACCCTGTCCAAGGCCGGCTATAATATTTCTCTTGAACATCGGCATATCGAACGCGGTTGACGCAGCCGCGCCGGAACGGGATGCAACGATGTGGCGGACGCCTGCCGGCGTCGGCCGGGAGCCCGGCGGGACTCCTAACGGGCGGATAGGGGCTTTGCCCCGGGAGTGACATGAGCGCGCAATCCCGAGCCGACGCTCCGGTCGGGGTGGTGGTGGTGACCCACACCGACTACGGGACGCAACTCATCGCGGCGGCGGAATTCATCTTGGGACCCCAGGATCATTGCCGGGCCGTGAGCGTCGACCTGACCCACGAGGTGGATCAGGTGCTGAGCAGTCTCAAGCACGCCATCAAGGAAACCGACCAGGGCTCCGGCGTGCTGGTTCTGACGGACATGTTCGGCGGTACCCCCACCAATATGAGTCTGTCGCTCCTCGGCTCCGGACGGCTGGAGGTGCTGACGGGCGTCAACCTGCCCATGCTCATCAAAATTCTCGGTTCGAGGACGACTCCCCTGGAGACGCTGGCCACCGAGGCCAAGCAGGCCGGGTGCCAGGGCATCGTGGTGGCCGGCGAGGTCTTGCGCAAAAAAGTGGCCGAGGGATAGCATGGCCTTCGTGCGTATCGACAACCGCCTCGTCCACGGCCAGATCATCGAAACGTGGCTGCCCTTCACCCGGGCCCGGGTCATCGTGGTGGTCAACGACGACTTGGCCGCCGACTTCCTGCGCCAGGAAATCATGTCCCTGGCCATTCCGACCGGCGTGCGCATCGAATTTCTCCCGGTGGCCGAGCTCTTGCCGTTTCTGGCCCGCACCCCCCTCGAAACCGAGGACGCCCTGATCCTCTTTTCCAACTGCCATGACGCCCGGGTGGCCTACGAACGCGGGTTCGACTTCCCGGTCCTCAATCTCGGCAACCTGCACTACGCCCCCGGCAAAAAACAGATCTGCGCCCACGTGGCCCTCTCCCGCGAGGACGAGTGCTGCCTGGATTTCTTCCGGGACAAGGGCGTACGCCTCGACTACCGGTGCGTCCCCAGCGATCCCGCCCAACTGAGGTCGCTCTAAGATGACCCACCAGGCCGACATCCTCCTGCACGTCTTCGGCGTCGCTTTTTTTTTATCCTTTTTTCCTCGTTCCGCTTCTTCATAAACGTCGCCCTGCTGGAGCGGCCGTTGGTCATCGGCCTTTTCTGGGCCGCCAGCTTCGGCGATCCGGGCACGACCCTGCGCCTGTGCCTGTTCTACGAGCTGTTCTGGCTTGACGGCATCCCGGCCGGCACCCACATTCCGCCCAACGCGGCCGGCGCCACCCTGGCCGGCTTGTCGCTCATGCACGTCTTCGGCCTGTCCTCGCCGGCCGAGGCGCTCCTGGTCGGCAGCTCCACGGCCGTCCTGGCCCGCCTGTTCGCCGCCCTGGAAGGGGTCGGCCGGGCAGTGGAAAACATCATGCTCTCGCGCTATCTGGTGGCGGTCAAGCGGGGGCGCCTATCGTTCCGGCCCGGACGCCTCATCCGCCGGGCCGCCTGCAACATGGTGCTCGTCAACGGCACGGCCTTCTGCGTCTGCCTGTTCGGCTTGATTACGCTCTATAGCGTCTTGTTGCCCCGGGTCTGGCCCTATCTGTCCACGGCCCGGGCCACCTGGAGCCAACTCTGGCTGCTGGGGAGCCTGGGCGGTATCCTGTCCCTGCGCTACCGGCCGGCCTACGTGGTGCTGGCCTTCGGGGCGGGGCTGGCCGCCCTGTGGCCGCTGTGGCGCTTGCTGCCCCTGTGACCGACAGTCTTTCCGCCGGACGCTGCGTGCGGCCGGCAACCTGGCAAGCACGACTGAAAAAAACGCCCTGCAACCGTGACCATCGGCGCCGCAGGGAACCCATCGGGAGGACTCGAACATGGCTGTCTATGTGGTCGGACATAAAAATCCGGATACCGATTCCATCGTCTCCGCCATCGCGGCGGCCGATTTCATGAACAAGGCCCGGGGGCTGGACGCGATTCCCGCCGCCCAGGGACCACTCACCCCGGAAAGCGCCTTCGTGCTCAAGACCTTCGGCCTGGCCACGCCGGAACGCTTCACCGACGCCGCCGGCAAGACGGTGATCCTGGTCGACCACTCGGACCTGGGGCAGGCCCCGGACAACCTGAACAAGAGCGAGCTCATCGGCATCTACGACCACCACAAGCTCGGGGACGTGACCACGACCAATCCCCTGGAGGTCATCATCAAGCCGCTCGGCTGCTCCTGCACCGTCCTCAAGCTCCTCTTCGACTGCGCCAGGGTCGAAATCGCCAAACCCGTGGCCGGCGCCATGATGTGCGCCATCCTGTCCGACACCGTCATGTTCAAGTCGCCGACCTGCACCCCCGCCGACAAGGCGGCCGTGGGATCCCTGGCCAAGATCGCCGGCGTCGAGAAGCCCATGGACCTCGGCGTCGAGATGTTCACGGTCAAATCCTCGGTGGCCGACACCCCGGCCCGTGACCTCGTCTTCCGCGACTTCAAGGACTTCGACATGTCCGGCAAGAAGGTCGGCATCGGCCAGATCGAGGTGATCGACCTGGCCCTGCTCGATCCGATCCGGGCCGACCTGATCGCCGAATGCCGCAAGGTCAAGGCCGAGGGCCGGCACAGCGTCTTTCTGCTGCTGACCGACATCATGAAGGAAGGCTCCGAAATGCTCGCCGTCACCGACGATCCCGCGGTGCTGCAAAAGGCCTTCGGCAAGACCCTGCGGGGCGATTCCGTCTGGCTGGACGGCGTGCTCTCCCGGAAAAAGCAGGTGGTGCCGCCCTTCGAAAAGGCGTTCGCCGACTAGACCTGCCGTCGCAACGGCATGCGGGGGGCGGTCTTCGGACCGCTCCCTTTTTTTCGGCGCGCATATGGACGCAACGCCGTCTTTCGGCCACACTTCCGCCTGTACATGTTCCGTGGAGGCAGCACGATGACGATACATCCCCTGGCCGGCAAACCGGCCCCCCGCTCGCTTCTGGTCAATATCCCGCGTCTCGTGGCGAACTATTACGCCCTGCGGCCCGATCCGGCCGATCCGGCCTGCCTGGTGCACTTTGGCACCTCCGGCCACCGGGGTTCGTCCGAGACCGGCTCCTTCAACGAGGACCACATCCTGGCCATCACCCAGTCCATCTGCGACTACCGGGCCGGCCAGGGCATCCGCGGCCCGCTGTTTCTGGGCATGGACACCCACGCCCTGTCCGAGCCGGCCTTCATGACCGCCCTGGAGGTCCTGGCCGCCAACGGCGTCACCGTCCGCATCCAGGCCGGACGCGGCTATACCCCGACGCCGGTCATCTCCCACGCCATCCTCACCTGGAACCGCGACCACCCCGTCGCCCGGGCCGACGGCATCGTCATCACCCCGTCCCACAATCCGCCCTCGGACGGCGGCTTCAAGTACAATCCGCCGAACGGCGGCCCGGCCGACACCGACATCACCAAGACCGTGGAGACCATGGCCAACGCAGCCCTGGCGGACGGCCTGACCGGCGTGCGCCGCCTGCCCTTCCGGGCCGCCTTGGCCGCCGACACCACCGAGGTCTACGACTACGTGGGCCCCTATGTGGCCGATCTGGCCAACATCGTGAATATGGACGCCATCCGTGACGCCGGCATCCGCATCGGCGTCGATCCCCTCGGCGGGTCGGGCGTCGCCTACTGGGAGCCCATGGCCGAGCGCTACGGCCTGAACCTGTCCCTCATCAGCGACGTGGTGGACCCGACCTTCGCCTTCATGACCGTGGACAGGGACGGCAAGATCCGCATGGACTGCTCCTCGCCCTACGCCATGGCCCGGCTCATCCAACACCGCGACCACTACGACATCGCCTTCGGCAACGACCCGGACTACGACCGCCACGGCATCGTCACCCGCTCGGCCGGCCTGCTCAACCCGAACCATTACCTGGCCGTGGCCATCAACGCCCTGTTCTCCACCCGACCGGGCTGGCGGGCCGACGCGGCCGTGGGCAAGACGCTGGTGTCGAGCGCCATGATCGACCGGGTGGCCGCCGGACTTGGCCGGAAGCTGTGCGAAGTGCCGGTGGGCTTCAAATGGTTCGTGCCGGGGCTGCTCGACGGCTCCTTCGGCTTCGGCGGCGAGGAAAGCGCCGGCGCCGCCTTCCTGCGCCGGGACGGCACGGTCTGGACCACGGACAAGGACGGCATCATCATGGACCTGCTGGCCGCCGAAATCACGGCCACCACCGGCCGGGACCCGGGCGAGCACTACGCCGACCTGGCCGCTCGCTACGGCGAACCGGTCTACGAACGCCTCGACGCCCCGGCCACGCCGGCCCAAAAGGCGGCCCTGGCCAAGCTCTCGCCGGAAATGGTCACGGTGACGTCCCTGGCCGGCGAGCCGATCACGGCCAAGCTCACCACGGCGCCGGGCAACGGCGCGCCCATCGGCGGCCTCAAGGTCACCACGCCGAACGGCTGGTTCGCCGCCCGGCCCTCGGGCACCGAGGACGTCTACAAGATCTACGCCGAAAGCTTCCTCGGCCGCGACCATCTCCTGGTCCTCCAGGAAGAGGCCAAGGACGTCGTGGACGCCGCCTTCCGGGCGGCCGGCGTGGCCTAGAAAAGCCCCCGCCAGGCCGCAACGCACAAAAAAAAGGCCCGGTTCGCACCGGGCCTTTGGGAAAATTCGTGGGGTGACTGGTGGGACTCGAACCCACGGCAACCAGGGCCACAACCTGGGACTCTACCAACTGAGCTACAGCCACCACGGAAGACGGTCTTCTTACCCGCAGCCCGGGCCGCCCGTCAACTCTTTTTCGCCCCTCTCGCGACGGCGGTCGTCGGGCTTCCCCCGCTGGGAACCGCTCCCCAGGGGCGCCGACGACCGCCGCCCACGCGCGCGAGCACGCCGCCGACGAAGCCTTGCCCGGCAGACGCTTACGGGCGGAGGCCACGACCGTTTCGGCCTTCTCGCCGGTTGCGGCGTTCCTCTATTTCAGCAGTGACGTGATAAACTTTTCCAAGGACTGCCGGTCGATGGATCGCTGGTTGCCCACGATGTTGACGGCCAGGGAACCGGCGCAGTTGCCGACGAAGCCGACCAGCTCCGCTTCCTCCCGGTTGGCGGCCAGCAGCGCGGCCACGGAGAGAAAGGCATCCCCCGCCCCTACCCGGTCCACCACCGATTGGGCAAAGGTGGGAATCTCGTAAAACATGCCGTTCCCGCTTCGCGCCACGCAACCGTTCTTGCCACGGGTCATGATCAGATAGTCGGCTTGCAGGCGCAGGCCCACCACGTTCATCATACGGCGAATGTCGCTTTGCAGATCGCGTTGATCCAAGCGCAGTTCGTTCTCGGTAAGGCTGGCATAGTCGCAGCGGGCGTAGCGGCTAATGGTGTGAAAACCGCGATTGCTGGCATTGGCCTGGGTGTTGACGGCCAGAAACCGGGCCTTGTCGGACAGCATCCGACGCAGGGAATCGTTGAGGCAGCCATGGCCGAAATCCGCGGCCATGACCACGTCGTAACGGTCGATTTCCGCCTCCACGGCGGCCTGAAAGGCGGCTTGCTTTTCCGGCGACAGGCCCTTGTCGTCCATGGAATAGACTTCAAAAAGCTTGTTCATGGAATAGCCGTCCACGAAGCGACGCTTGACAGTGGTCGGAGCGCCATCCTGGACGAACAGCGTTTCGCGGATATTCGGATGCAGATGCTCGGCAATGAACTCCCGCGTGGCCCCTTCGCCGCCGTAGATGGAGAACAGCCGGGTTTCCCCAGCAAAGTTGGCCATATGATTGGCAATGGCCAGCACGCCGCCGGCAAAAAGATCCGTCGAATCGTGTTGCACACACAGAATCGCTTCCTTGGTCGACGAGCCAAGGGGGTGACAATATTGGTATTCGTCGAGAATGCTATCGCCGATGACCAACACTTTAAGGCCGGACAGCCGGGAAAGCGCCTCCCTGACAGCGTCAAGACCGAAACGTTGTCGGAACAGGCGTAGATATTCCTGCCCCTCTTCGGGAAAGGAGCTGAAAAAACGGTTGATGAGGTTGGTCGAGCTGAAGACGATTTCTTCGGTAAAGGACATAGTCGCGCCGATCTCGGCCACCACCGCGGCTTCGGCGGCCAGCTTGCCGGTGGGATCCGAGGCAACGCCCTGCTTGAAATCCGATCCCTTGACGTAGACGTCCGGGCGGATGGCACGCAGGGTGTTTTCGGCCGTAGGCCACAAATTGATGGCCACGTAATCGACCTGTTCCAACGAGGCCACGGCCTCGGCGCGAAGCGCCTCGGGAAAGGCCGGCCGATGGGGCCCCTTGTCCACGTAGCGGTCCGGGGTCACCGTAACGACCAGCACGTCCCCAAGCCGGGCCGCCTGCCGTAAATAGCGGATATGCCCCAGATGCAGGAGATCGAAGCAGCCGTGGCAGAGCACGATCCGCCGGCCCTGTTTACGCAAGGTCTGGCAGGTCGCCACCAGCGTATCGAAGGGCAGCACCTTTCCCCTCATGCCACCTCCTGCCTGCGTCGGGCAGGCGGCGTGAAATCATGCGTCGCATGCGGCATCGAAAAGCGCCTCCTGTTGATGGTCTGAACAAGCCCGGCACATCATCGCCCCGCCCCCCCAAAAAACGTCGTGCGGCAGCCCGTGGCAGGACGCGCAGAGACGTCCCGCGCGCAGGGCCACATCCCAAAGGCAACAGAGCAGCCCCCTCCCGGGCGACATTACGCCCAGCCGAGCACCCGGCGCATGTTCGCGGCCAGGGGCGCGTTGGCGGCCAGGACATCGCGGCTCATGGGATGGCGGCCGGGGCGAATGTCGCAAACGCCGCCGGCACCCCGCACGAGCGCCGCGCCGGCGGCCACGTCCCACAGCATGATGTCCCTTTCAAAGTAGGCGTCGATTTTGCCCTGGGCCACCCAGGCCAGGGACAAGGCGGCCGAGCCCAACATACGGATTTTCTTGAATCGGCCGACGAAACTGCGCAGCCAGTCCGTGGCCTCGGGGGATGTGTCCGTCAGCACGGGAAAGCCCGTGGCCAGCATGGCCCGCCCCATGTCCGTCTCCTGGCGGACGGCCAGCGGCACGCCGTCGACGTCGCTCCCGTCGGAAAATCCCGTCAGGGTTTCGCCGCGGCACACGTCGCGGATGATACCCAGAAGCGGCGTCCCGCCCTGCCACAGGGCGATCGAGATGCCGTAGAGCGGCAGGCCGCGCGAATAGTTCATGCTCCCGTCCAGGGGGTCCACGATCCACACCGCCTGGTCGTCGGGGAGACCCAGGCCGTCCCGGTCCTCCTCGCTGAGGCAGGCGATGCCGGTCGCGGCCGTGAGCCCGGCCGTGAGCGCATCGCTTAACAGACGATCCGCCCGCAGCGTGATGTCCTTCCCCTCCTCGCGCAGCACGTCGGCGGCAACATCCCGCTCGCGCAGCACGGTGACATGTTTGGCGATGATTCCCCTGGCCTGGGCGGCGAGGTTGCGCAGACGGTCGGTCGGCATGGTGCTGTCTCCGGGATGGCTGCGGCCGGCGACGGCCGGTGTGCATGTGCATTCGGTACGCGGAACTTCCCAATACGAGGCCGGTTCGGGGCGGCCGGTGCGCGCCGCGAGCAGGCATTCCGCCAGATGCCATTGGGCCGGGGTGTCGATGTCCAGGGATTCCTCCAGGGGCACGGGAAAGAGTCCCAGGCGTCCGGCAAAGACGCCGCAGGCGCCGGCGTCCGCCAAGGCCAGGAAGGTGTCGCGTCGCCAGGCCGTAATGCCCCAGACGACCTTTGCGATCGGCGTCAAATCCTGGCTGTTATTTTTCGTGGAGGTCGTGAAATTGATCGGGGCCCCCTGGAAAAAACATTCGGCCTGTTCCTCCAGCACCGAAAGCAGCGTGTCGAAGCCGCCCTCCACGAGATGGGCGCAAAAGGCCCGGATGGTTTCCGGCCGCAGCAGCGGCGAGGTCGGATTGATCATGACCACGGCGTCGCAGGGGTGGTGGCGCAAAAACTCCGCGGTGAAATCCTGATTGGTGGCCGTATCGCTGGCGAGTTCCGGCGGGCGCCGGTGAAAGGCCGCCCCTGCGGAGACGGCGAGCCGGCCGAGTGCGACGCTTTCGGAATTCACCCAGATTTCCGGGAAGCAGCCGGACGCCCGGGCGGCGTCGATGGCATAGCCCAGCAGCGGCTTGCCGCCCAAAAGACGCAGGTTCTTGCGCGGTATCCGCTTGCTGCCCAACCGGGCGGGGATCATGGCGAGCAGTCGTGGCATGTTTTTTCTCACTGGCATGGGCATGCTGTTGGGCCAGGGCGCCTCTACGGACAGGGGGCGTCCTGGGGCGTTTCCGGCAATCCCGGCAGAAGGCGCCGGATGTCGTCCTCGGTAAAACCGAGCACGCAGAGGAGCTGCCGGGCGCACGGCCAGGTTTCGGCTGCATCCCCCAGGGTCGCATCCCGAAGTTCGGCCTGCAGCGCCGTATCCGGCCAGGAACGTGTTTCGATCAGACGCCGCAACAGGAGGTCGAACAGGAGGGTTGCCGTGCCCTGGCGGGAATCGCGCAGCAGCATGTCGCGCAACACGGCGTCGTCGCCGTAGGCGCGCCAATGCATCAAACCGATGATGGCATAATACCCGCGGGCCCGGGCGCTGGCCTTGTACCAGTACGCGGCCTCGTCCACGGCCTCCTTGAGCCGCCCCGTGGCCGCCCAGGCGCCAAGGATATATTCGCGAAAGGCATTCTTATTATGATATTTCGCATCCATGGCGAAATAGGGCCACACGCTTTCCAGGTCATGGCGGAGGGCCACATGATATTCCCAGCCGACCCTGGCGAAGCCGCCGTCCGTGACGCGGCCCTGCCGCTCGTACCCCTCCCGGACCATGGCGACGGCGGCGTCGAGATCGCCGAGGCTGGCCACGATGGTGGCCCAGCGGCTGACGTAATGCGGGCCCAGGCGCTGCCGTTGCTTGTCCAACGCCATCATCCGCATGGTGGCGGCCGGATCGTACCGCCGAAAATAAAAGGCACCCCAGCCCGCGTCGGCAAAGCCGTTTTGCAGGAAGGCATAGCGGCGGTAGGCCTCTTCGATGCGCGCCGTAGCTTCGTCCACGCGGCCGAGCATGGCCAGGGCGGTTGCGAAGGACAGCCAGTCCGCCGCCGTCAGCCACCCGCGTTCCTGCTCCCGGGCGAACAGACGCACGGCCCGGCCGTGGCGCCAGACGGGCATGAACCGTTCCCTGGCCAGGCGGGCATAGAGGCCGCCCAGGCCCGGGGTCTGCGCGTACAAGGCATCCAGGGGCCGAAGGGAATCCTCGAAATCCCGGCCATGGGGCCAGCGGCGGGTCGCTTCCGGCCACCAGCTGCGGGGCAGGTCGCCATCAAGCGTGGCCGTAAGCGCCCGGTCCAGGGCCTCGCGGCCCGAGCCGAAAAGGGCCCGAAACGTCGCGTCCGCGGCATGGTCCCGGGCGAGCCCGGCCGTCTGTTTCGCCACAAACGCGGCGCGGGCCTTGTAGGGCAACAGCTGTTGCGGTGCCCCGGCGTAGCGGATGACGGCCTGCTCCATCTCCAGGCGGAAGCGGAGGCAGCAGGCCGCGTGCCGGTCGCGGGCCATCGCCGCCAATCCGGTTTCGGCGGCGGGCGAAGCGGCCGGGGTGTCGGGCGGCGGGGGCGTCGTCCCCGGTTCCGGCGACCCTGGCACCGGCAGGACGCCGGCAACATCCGCCGGACAGGGGAAGGACGTGAACGCCCGGCGGGCCAGGGCATCGGCGACATGGGCCCGGGCCGCGCCGGAAACGCCCATGGCCCGTCCGGTGAAGACGGCCACGGCGGGAAAGGCCTGGCGGCCGGCGATACAGGCGCCGTTGGCCCGGCGGCCCAGGTTGGCGCACGACACTTCCCAGGCGTTGTCCGGCGGGATGTACGGCAGTTCGATATCCGTTTCCGGCAAGCGGGAATGGATGAAGGACTGGAGCAAAAACGCGCCCTGCCGGCGGGGCAGTCGCGCCTGCCGCCGCCCGTCCGGTCCTGGCATCAGGGGAAACAAGGCCATCGCCGCGTTGGCGAACTGGAGGTCCTGGGGCGGCGCCAAGGGAAAGGCCTGGACCAGGTCGCCCTGGCCGACGACGGTCATGTCGCCGTCGGCGGCGAGGACACCCAGGTCATCCTGGTCCGGGGGGGCCAGCGCGCACACGGCGGCCCACGGCCGAAGCGCGGCCACGACTTGCCGGGCGGTGTCCGGCGTCTCCCGCCACAGGACCACACCCGTTTCGTCGAGGACCTGGTGGCCCAGGAGCGCCCGGCCGCAGCGCACGGCCCCAAGGCCCGGCTCCAGGACCCAGGGGGCCGCGTCCGCCGTCTCGTCCGGAATCCATTCCCGCCAGGCAAACGGAAAAGGCTGGGTGACGACCAGGGGCAGCGCCGGCGGAAACAACGGGGCGCAGGCGCGGCGCACGGCCTCGGCCTCGGGGTCCACGGGCAGGCAGACCCGGCTTGCCGTCACATCCAGAAAAAAATTGAGCTGGCACGGATGGTCCTCGGCCTCGGCCACCCCGAGGGCGACCTCGCGGCCGCTGTCGTCCAGGGCCTGAAGGCAGGCCGCGACGCGCTCGGGCGCATCGTCGCCCAGCCGGAAATCGAGAAGCACCAGCGGTTCCGGCCCCGGTACGGCCGTAAGGGCGGCCAGCCAGCCCGGCGGCAGATCCGCCTCGGCGCGGACCCGCTCCGGGGGGATGGGGACGCAGCGAACGGCCGGCGGGACAGCCACGACCGCCCCCTCGGCGCAGCACAGGGCAATGGGCAGGGTCGCCCCGTCGCCCAGCGCCGCGAGGGTGCGCCGCAAGGCCTCTGCCGCCGCCTCCCCGGCAACGGCAGGGAAAAACGGTATGAGGATCTGCACGCGCTTCACAGGTACTCCACCACGACGTCGCCCGAACGCAGCATGGCATTGGCCGCCGCCAAGTCCTCCGGTTCGTCGATGTCCACGAGTTCCGGCCGCGTCACGAGCGTTGTGACGTATTGCCCCTTGAGTCCCGGCAGGTGCTGTATCCAGTAGCCCGTGTAGTAGCCGTACCGCCGATAGCAGACATGGGCCGGCTGGCCGCCGTGCAGGGAATGCAGCCCGTCCGCCTGCGGCAGGAAGTGGGTCATGGGACCGATCGTCACCGGACGCACGGAAAGCACTTCCCGATAGCCCCGGCGAAGTTTGTCCGTGAGAAGCGCCATGGTGGCCGCCTTGCGGAACGGGTGGGTGGGGAACAGCACCACGATGCAGTCGGGATGGTAGGCTTCCCGCTCGCCCAATACGGCCAAGGCATGATGGATGGCGTCGCCGATCAGGGCCTGGCCGCCGGAGATGGCGGGAGGACGCAGAAACGGTACTTCCGCGCCGTACTCCCTGGCCACCGCGGCGATGTGCTCGCTGTCCGTCGAGACCAGGACCCGGGAAAGGCCCGGACAGGACACGGCCGCCCTGATGGAATAGGCGATCAAGGGATGGCCGCCAAGGTCGGCAATATTTTTGCAGGGAATACCGGTGGATCCGCCTCGGGCCGGAATGATAGTCAAGATTTCCGGCATCTTCCCCGGCCCTTGGTTGGTGTTCGCTGTCATGCCGTTTCGTGCCACCGCGCGCAAAGTCTTCCAAGCGAAAAACGACCGGCCGGCGCCCCGAGCGTCCCCTCGCCGAACGGGCCGTTCCCGATACCGCCCGCCCCGTCGCCGGGCGGATTCTGTGCCAGATTCGCCTCTTTTTCAACTCGTGCGGCAGCCGTACGGCAGGGACACGTCGGGAACGGAGAGGAACGTCGCTTTTTTCGGCCATCAAGGCGGATGCCCCCATCCGCAAGGCGGTGGCCCGAGGGCCGTCAGGTGGCCAGTCACAACGACGGCCCGATTCCGCACGCTCGCGATGCTTGCCTCGAAACAACGCCTGCCCTTGCCCCAACCGCACACACCATTCGCGAAAAACTCCGCCGAGCACCTTCCCGGCGTCATCCCCGCCGTCACACTTGCGCCGGCCAAATTTTGCCCGTAAGGTTGTACAAGATGGCCTTAGGGAACAGCATGGCCACGCAGTAGTGCCCGTGGCACACGACGTTGCGCCCATTGGCCGAAGTCCGTCAGATCATGTTGGGAAGTCATCCCGGCCGTTTGCTTGTCCGCGGTGTGCACTGTTTTTTCCGATGCGCCATACGACAGGAACGAAACCGTCATGCTTCCCGAGGCTAACATCACGCTCCCTGTCCACCAGGAGGACATCTCTGTGCGAAAGGCCAGTATCAACACCATTGCCGCTATTGCCGTCACCGTAGCCATCCTGATCGGTATTGCGGCGCTCGTCACCTACGTCTCCACCTCGTCCTATCACATGGTCGCCGAGATTCAACAGGACGCCCTGAACCAGACGGCGCGCCTCGTGGCCCAGGCCGCCGCGAACTCCATACATGACAACATCCAGGTGGCCCAATCCCTGGCCAACCAGGACACCATTCAGGCAGCCTTTACCGGCGCGCCGCACAAGGCCCAACAATTCTTCCAATCCTTTCTCGCCGGGTTCCCGGACATGTGGTCCGCCTTCCTTTTCGACACCTCGGGCAAGATCGTGGCCGGCATCAACGCCCAGCACAAGGACATGACCGGCGGTGACCGCCTCAACCGGGAATATACCCGGGCGATCCTCGGCGGGAAGGACCTGGCCATCACCTCGAGCGTCATGAAGGCCACCACCGGCGACGTCATCATTTATGTCATCGCCAAGGCCGTGCATGGCCCGGACGGCAAGCTGCTCGGCGGCGTGGCCCTGTGCCCCAAGTGGAACAACTTCACGGCCGAGACCATCGATCCCGTCAAGTTCGGCAAGCGCGGCTACGGCTTCATTCTGGACGCCTCCGGCCGCATCATCGCCCACGCCGCGGACAAGAAGCTGCTGCTGGTGGACCTGTCCAAGGAGGACTTCGTCCGGCAGGCCCTGGCCAAGGGGCAGGGAACGTTCCGCTATGTCTGGCACGGTGAGGACAAGTTCATGTCCGTGGCCCGAATTCCCGAGACCGGTTGGCTCGTCTGCATGAGCGCCTTCGATGCCGAACTGACGGCCCGGGCCACCCATCAGCGGCTGATCCTGTGCGGCATCGGCCTGGTGGTCATCATCGTCGTCGCCCTGCTCATTACGGCCATCAACCAGCGCCTTATCCTGCGGCCGTTGTTCGCCCTGAACGCCTTTACGGCGAAGATCGCCGCCGGCGACTACACGGCGACGCTGACGGGCAATTTCCGGGCCGAACTGGCCACCTTCGCCGCCAATCTGGGCAATATGGTCGAGGAACTCAAAAAGCGGCTGGGCTTCTCCCAGGGCGTGCTCGACGGCATTCCCTCGCCCTGCGGCATCGTCGGCCCCGACTTCAAGATACTCTGGGTCAACGACCACATCTGCCGGTTGTTGGAAAAGACCGGCTCCCGGGAGTCCTTCCTCGGCCAGCCCTCAGGGCAATTCTACCGCAACGACGCCGGCTGGGAGACGATCTCCGACAAGGCCATCAAGGAGCGGCGCAACCTCCAGCAGACCATCGACTACCGGACGCCGTCCGGAAAGAACCTGCACATCGACGTCAACACCACGCCGTTCTTCGACCTGGACGGCACGCTTCTGGGCTCCATCTCCTTCTGGGCCGACCTGACCGAAATCCATGAGCAAAAGGAACAGATCGCGGCCCAGAACACGGCCATCGCCCGGGCCGCCGTGGAAGCCTCCCAGGTGGCCGACCGCATGGCCGCCGCCTCGGAGGAGCTGTCCGCCCAGATCGAACAGTCGAGCCGCGGCGCCGAGGAGCAGAACAACCGGGTTCACGACACGGCCACCGCCGTCGAGGAAATGAACGCCACCATCCTGGAGGTGGCCAAGAACGCCTCGGCCACCGCCCAGAGCGCCGACGATGCCCGGGAAAAGGCCACGCAGGGGGCCGCCCTGGTCAAAAAGGTCGCCGCCGCCGTGGAAACGGTGCACCAGGAAGCCTCGCAGCTCACCGAAAACATGCAGGCCCTCGGCGAGCAGGCCCGGGGCATCGGCACCATCATGGACGTCATCTCCGACATCGCCGACCAGACCAACCTGCTGGCCTTAAACGCCGCCATCGAGGCCGCCCGGGCCGGCGAGGCCGGACGCGGCTTCGCCGTGGTGGCCGACGAGGTCAGAAAGCTCGCCGAAAAGACCATGAACGCCACCAAGGAAGTGGGCGCGTCCATCGCCGGCATCCAGCACGGCACCACCGACGCCATCGCCCGGGTGGAACGCGCCGTGGCCCATGTGGGCGAAGCCACGACCCTGGCCGAAAACTCCGGCGAGGCCATCAGCGAAATCGTGGCCATGGTGGAGGCGGCCGGCGACCAGGTCCGCTCCATCGCCACCGCCGCCGAACAGCAGTCCGCCACCTCCGAGGAAATCAACCGGGCCGTGGCGGCCATCAGCGACATCGCCTCGGAAACGGCCGAGGCCATGACCCAGTCCAATCAGGCCGTCACCGACCTGGCCGCCCAGGCCCAGGAACTCAACCGCCTGATCGCCGAGCTCAATGCCGGCGACACGGCGCCCAAGGCCCTGCCCTAACACACCGCCCCCCGGCCGGGACGGACCCTACCGCCGTCCCGGCCGGTTTGCCTTTCCCGGCATTTCCGGCTAGCCTCTTTTCCCTTCGACGACCGCTCCGGGCCTTGCGTCCCGCCGCCCGCACGGGCTGGCCGGGGTGCGCCATGCGCTCCCCCGACATCCGTGACGTGCCCGGCCGCCGGAGATATCTTCATTGAAGGAGTCGCGCCATGCGCATTCTTGTGGTCGGCTCGGGCGGCCGGGAACACGCCCTGGCCTACAAACTGTCCCAAAGCCCGGACGTTTCCAGGATCATCGCCGCTCCGGGCAACGGCGGCACGGCCCTGTGCGGCGAAAACGTGGCCATTTCCGACGCCGACGTGCCGGGGCTGGTGGCCCTGGCCCGGGATCGGGGGATCGACCTGGTGGTGACCGGCCCGGAAGCGCCGCTGGTGGCCGGCCTGCGCGATGCCATGGAATCGGCCGGCGTGGCCTGCTTCGGTCCCGACGCCTATGCGGCCGGGCTGGAAGGGTCCAAGGCCTTTGCCAAGGAAATCATGAACGCCGCCGGCGTGCCGACCGCCGCCCACGAGACCTTTACCGACTTCCGCAGCGCCAAGGCCTATGTCGAGGACAAGGGGGCGCCGCTGGTCATCAAGGCCGACGGCCTGGCCGCCGGCAAGGGCGTGACCGTGGCCAAGACCACGGCCGAGGCCCTGGAGGCCCTGGAATCGGCCATGCTGCAAGGGGCCTTCGGCTCGGCCGGGGCCAAGGTGGTGGTCGAGGAGGCCCTCGTCGGCGAGGAAGCCTCGTTCCTGGCCTTCTGCGACGGCACCCGGGCCGTGCCCATGACCGCCTGCCAGGACCACAAGGCGGCCTACGACGGCGACACCGGCCCCAACACCGGCGGCATGGGCGCCTACTGCCCGGCCCCGGTCCTGCCGCCCGAACGCTACCCTGCCACCATGGACCTGGTCATCAATCCGGTGCTGCGGGAGATGGCCAAGCGCGGCCACCCCTTCACCGGCATCCTCTACGCCGGGCTGATGATGACCGCCGAGGGGCCGAAGGTCCTCGAATACAACGTGCGCTTCGGCGATCCCGAGTGCCAGCCGCTGCTGCTGCGCCTGGACAGCGACCTGCCGACCATTCTCGCCGCCTGCCGGGAGGGCCGGCTCACTCCGGATATGGTGCGCTGGTCGCCGCACAGCGCCCTGTGCGTGGTCATGGCCGCGCCCGGCTATCCCGGCGCCTACCCCAAGGGCATGACCATCACCGGCATCGAGGCCGCCGAGGCCGCGTCCGGCGTCAAGGTCTTCCAGGCCGGCACCCGCCGCGACGGCGACAAGCTCGTCACCTCGGGCGGCCGGGTCCTCGGCGTGACGGCCCTGGGGGCCGATCTGGCGGCAGCCAGGCAGGCCGCCTACCAGGCCGTTTCCAAGATATCCTTTTACGGCGCGTTCTACCGCCGCGACATCGGCGAGAAGGGTCTCGCCCGGGAGAAGAAGACAGTATGATCAAAGCGGCCGTTTTCATCGGTTCGGCCTCGGACACGGACAAGATGCGTCCCTGCGCCAAGATTCTGGAGGATCTCGGCATCCCCCATCGCTTCACGGTCACTTCGGCCCACCGCACCCCGGAACGCACCGAGCGGCTCATCCGGGAATGCGAGGCCGACGGCTGCCAGGTGTTCATCTGCGCCGCCGGGCTGGCCGCCCACCTGGCCGGGGCCGTGGCTGCCCGCACCATCCGTCCGGTCATCGGCGTGCCGCTGGCCGCCATTGGTTCGGCCTTGGGCGGCATGGACGCCATGCTGGCCACGGTGCAGATGCCCCCGGGCTTTCCGGTGGCCACGGTGGCCCTGGACGGGGCCGGGGCGAAAAACGCCGCCTGGCTGGCCGCCGCCATCCTGGCCCTGACCGATCCCGGCCTGGCCGAGCGCATCGCCACCGCCCGGGAGGCCTTCGCCAAAAGCGTGGAAGAGGCCGGCGCCGCCCTGGAAGCCTAGTTTCCCCCCAAACAAAAGCCCGGGACTCGGTCCCGGGCTTTTGGCATGCGCGAAGCGGCGGTACGCCCCGTCCGCGCAGTTGCGTCGGCTAGGCGGAAGCCCTTTTGAGGCGCTTTTCCCAAAGCTTCATGCCTTTCATCTTCTTGCGCCGTTCCCGTTGCAATTCCTTGCACACCAGCGGCGTATTCTTGGGGTAGCCCCACTTCTCCCGGTAGGCTTCCGGCGTCAGGCCGAATTTGCTCAAATGCTTCCGGGTGAGGATCTTGAAGGCTTTCCCCGACTCCAGACAAATGATGCTGCGTTCGCGAATGGCCTTCTTGGGATCGACCGATGCCTTCAGGGAAGCGTCGCCGTTGCCCGGCAGGGCCGTCTCTTCGACGATGTCGCGGATATTGTCGGCCAGACGCCGCACCATGGAGGTGATGTCCTCCTCGGTCATGGTGCGGACGCTTGCCTGCGCTTTGACGATCTCCAATGCTTCCTTCAAAAAATCATCCATGGGCACACCTTCCCTGCGACAGCTCGGCTCGTGTGTCGCACGCCGTATGTTCTTCCGTCGGCGACGCCTGGATCATCGGAACACGGCCATACCCCAAAAGAAGGAAGACCCGAGGGCAGGCAGATCTTCCTCCTCTGCGGCACCTCCCCGCCGAAGCGGGCAGGAAATGGAACAGCCGTCCTTATACACGCGTCGGGTCCGGAACCAGACCGAGATGATCCCTGCGCCAGCCTCCCTGGACATACCGAACCCCCAGTTGCTTGAAGGTCCGGCGCTGCCCCTCATTGTCCACGCCCTCCACCGCCACATCCATGAGGAGGTTGCCGGCGAAGCATAACAGCGATTCCATCGCCGCCACCCGTCGATCCTCCTCCCAATGCCACGGCATCCGGTCGGGAGCCACGCGCAGAATATCCGCCGGCAACATTTCCAAAAAGCGGGCCGGCGGATCGGCCATATCGATGTGATCGAGCAAGATGCGCGCTCCCGACCGTTTCCCGGCAATAAGAGTCTCCAGGGCGGCAGTCGGTTGCGGCAACAGACTGGTTACAGCATACATCAAGATGATTTTTTCCGGCGGCACGCCCATGGCGGCGGCCACCGCGTCGACCCGAGTGTCGGCAAAGGCCCGCACCAGATAAGCCGCCGGCTCGCGCACTTCGTTTCCCCAGGCGCACAAGGCGGCCGGACCGCCGCCGCGCCAGGAACGGCTGAACGCCCCCGGCAACCGCCACATGCTGTGCATGCCGAAGGCGCGCCGGGACGACGAGGCCTCGATAGCCGCCACGCCGCCGGTGCCAAGATCCATCAACGCGCGAAAATAGACGGCCCGATCGACCGTATCGGTGGCGGCGACGAAGGAATGCTGCTGCCGCCAGGTCCAAGGGAAGTTATGTGGTATGCTCTGCGCCATGCTGGAAATGCCCATCCTGTATTTGTCTTGTCATTACAAGATATGGGCCAAAACTTATCCTTTTATTCCAACATGTTACCGAGTGCCATTCGTCCTTTTTTCAGGAATAGACCAAAGATATACTCATTTTGTCCATTTTTAGGGACAAGGCGATGTGCTCAGCCGGCCAGACCGGTCAAGCGGGCCAGCACATGCAGCGAGGTGGCAAGCAGTTGTTGCCGCAATTCCCCGGGCAGTCGCCACACGGTGAACACCATGTAGAGGCCGAAACCAAGCAGGACGGCGGTATCGAAAAGCAGCATCACACGCGCGCGCATCATGGCCTCCCGGCGTTTTTTTCCCCTTGCGGAAAAGCCTAGCAATCGCCGTTCCGACCGGAGCGGTCATGGACCTCGGTCGAAGCCTCTGCTATGCCGCCTCCATGTCGCGCGACGCCGCTCCCCGTTTTTATCTCCATACCCTCGGCTGCAAGGTCAACCAGTACGAAAGTCGGGCCATGGCCGAAGCCTGGCAACGGGCCGGCCTGACGCCGACCACCAAGCCGGCCGAGGCCGATCTGGTGGTGCTATGCACCTGCACGGTCACGGCCCGGGCCGAGGCCGAAAGCCGCCGGCTGACCCGGGGACTCCTCCGCGAGGCCGCGCCCGAAGCCCGGGTGGTGGCGACGGGCTGCGCCGTGGCCGTCAAACCGCAGGTCTTTGCCGGACTCGGCGCCGTGCCCGTGCCGGACAAGGCCGCCCTGGCCCGGCACCCCCTGGACCCGCCGGTCGGACCGGCCGGGGACGCCTATCCCGATCTGGCCCTGGCCGGCTACGACCGGGCCCGGGCCCTCATCAAGATCGAGGACGGCTGCTCCCACCGCTGTAGCTACTGCATCGTGCCGACGGCCCGGGGTCCCTCCCGCTCGCGGCCGGTCGAGGCCATTCTGGCCGAGGCGAAACGGCTGGTGGCGGCCGGCCATGGCGAACTGGGGCTGACCGGCATCAATCTCGGCCATTACGGCCGCGACCTTTCGCCGGCCATGACCTTCTGGGATCTGGTGGACCGGCTGGACCGGGAGCTGCGGTGCCTGCCCGAAGGGACCGTGCGCCTGCGCCTGGGCTCCCTGGACCCGTCTGAGCTGACCGAACAGGGCCTCGCCGTGCTCGAACACAGCCGGCTGGTCTGCCCGCATCTTCATATTTCCCTGCAAAGCGCCGATCCGGGCGTGCTGGACGCCATGGGCCGCCGGGCCGGCGACGCGCGGGCCGTGTCCTCTTTTGTGGACAAGCTGCGTCGGGTTTGGCCGCGCTTCGGCCTGGGTCTCGATCTGCTGACCGGCTTCCCCGGCGAATCGGAAGCCGCCTTCGAGACCACGGCGGCCTTCGTGGCCGATCAGCCCCTGACCCACGCCCACGTCTTCCCGTATTCCCAGCGGCCGGGCACCACGGCGGCGGCCATGCCCGGCCAGCTTCCCCGGGCGGTCAAGACGCAACGGGCGGCCCGGCTCCGGGAGCTGGCGGCGGCCAAGGCCGGCCGGTTCCGAGCGGCCATGGCCGCGGCCGGCGATGTCGTCACCGTGGCCCTGGAGGGCCGCGATCCGGCCGTCGGCACCTGCGGCCAATATGTGGATTGTCGCTTCACGGCCGCGCCAGCGGGTCGGACCGGGGCCCTCATCCGTGGCCGGGCCGTGGATTGCGACGGCGTCCTGCTCCTCGTGGCGCCCGAAAAGGAGGCCGATCGACCATGAGCATTCCCACGCCGCCGCTTCCGGCCAAGCTGGTCTGCTCGGTCCTGTCCGCCCGTTTCGACACGCTCTGGCCGGCCACCCTGGCCGCCCTGGAGGAACGCTTCGGCCCGGCCGACAGCATTTCCGACGAGCTGGCCTTCGACTTCACCGCCTATTACGACCGGGAGTTGGGGACGCCCATCGCCCGCCGCTTCCTGTCCTTTGCCCGGCTCGTGCCCCAGGACGGGCTCATCGCGGCCAAGCTGGCCACCAACGCCCTGGAAACCGCGCTGGCCGGACCGGACGGCCGCCGCCGGGTCAACTGCGACCCCGGGCTGCTCACCCAGGAGCGGCTGGTCCTGGCCACGGGCAAGAACTTCACCCACCGCGTCTACCTCGGCCAGGGGCTCTACGCGGATTTGACCCTTGTCTTTCAGGCAGGCTCCTGGCAAACCCTGCCCTGGACATTTCCCGATTATGCCTCCCCTGCCCTGCGGGACATCCTGACCGCCATCCGCGACCGTTACCGCCAGGATCTGCGGGAAATGTCGCACCACCATCATCTGTTAGCGAGGACTGCACCATGCCCAAAAGCATGACCGGATACGGCAAGAGCCGTATGGAAAACGACGACTACACCCAAGTATGGGAAATCCGGAGCGTCAACGGACGCTTTCTCGACCTCAAATGGCGGCTGCCGCTCTTCCTGCGCGCCCAGGAGGCCGCCTTGGAGCGGGTGGTGCGCGAATACGTGGCCCGGGGACGCCTGGAAATCCATCTCGATTTTTCCCCCAAGCGCACCGACCTCTGGCGGGCCAACCTCAACCGGGGTCTGGCCAACGCCATGCTCGACGAAATGGAGGGGATGGCCCGGGAACGCGGTCTGCCCTTCGTCCCGGACCTGAACCGCCTGCTCGCCCTGCCCCATCTCTGGCAGGAGGACACCGCCGATCCCGATCCCACCCTGATCGAAACCCTGATCGGCGGCCTGCGCCTGGCCCTGGAGAACTTCAACACGGCCCGGGGCCGCGAGGGCGACATCCTGGCCAGCGACCTGCTCGGACGCTACGCCCAGCTCATGACCTGGCAAAAAACCATCGAAGAGGCCGCCCCCTCCGTCAAGGCCGAGAAGATGGACCAGCTCGTGGCCCGGATCACCGGGGCGCTGGAAAAAGCCGGCGTGGAACCGGCCCAGGACCGCCTCCTCCAGGAGACCGCCATCTTGGCCGATCGCCTGGACGTGACCGAGGAAATGACCCGGCTGGCCGGCCACCTCTCCCGCCTGGACGCCCTGACCCGGCAGGACGGCGAGGTCGGCAAGCACCTGGATTTTCTCATCCAGGAAGCCTTCCGCGAGATCAACACCTGCGGCAACAAGGCCCAGAACCTGCCCATCAGCCGCCTGGTAGTGGCGTTCAAGGCCGAACTGGAAAAATGCCGGGAACAGGTGCAGAATATCGAGTGACTCCGGGGAGACGGGCATGCAAAAGACGGGATTGCTCAACATCGGCTTCGGCAACTTTGTGGCCGCCTGGCGCGTGACGGCCATCGTCAGCCCGACCTCCTCGCCCATGCGGCGGTTGCGCGAGGACGCCCGGACGGAAAAACGCCTGATCGACGCCACCCAGGGCCGCAAGACCCGTTCCATCATCATCACCGACTCCAACCACGTGATCCTGTCGGGCATCCAGGCCGAAACCCTGGGCGCCCGGCTGCGGCTTGAGGAGGACGACCATGCGGCCTAAGCGGTTGGGGCTTCTCCTGGTGGTGTGCGCGCCCTCGGGCACCGGCAAATCCACCCTGGCCAAGCGGCTGTGCGCGGAATTTGCCAACCTTGCCTTCTCCGTGTCCGCCACCACCCGCCCGCCCCGCGAGGGCGAAGTGAACGGTCGGGAATACCATTTCCTCTCCCCCGAGGAATTCGCCGTCTGGCGCCAGGAAGGCCGGTTGGCCGAATGGGCCGAGGTGTTCGGCCACCTCTACGGCACGCCCCTGTGTCCGGTGCGCGAGGCCCTGGCCGCCGGCCGGGACGTGCTCTTCGACATCGACGTCCAGGGGGCGGCCCAATTGCGCCAAAGCCTTGGTGCGGGAGCCTACGTGTTCGTGCTGCCGCCGTCGCGGGCGGAGCTGTCCCGCCGCCTGTCGGCCCGGGGCACGGACTCCCCGGAAGTGGTGGCCCGACGGATGATCGCCGCCCGGCGGGAACTCGAATCGGCCCCCCTGTTCGACTATTGGGTGGAAAACACGGACCTGGACACGGCCTACGCCGATCTGCGGGCCGTCTACCTGGCCGAACGCCGCCGGCCCCGCTACCATCCGCACCTGGTGCAGGAACTGATGGACCAGTGGGATGCGGCCATCTGACGTGGCGTTACGACAGCATCGGCCGAGCGTCCGCTTGGCCGTTGACCAGATTCGTCATTTCCTGATACCTCAGCAGTATTCCTCGCGACAGCACCAAAAACCATGAGCGAACACCAGCACGACGACACCCCCCCATCCGCCGAGCAACAGCCCGCCGGCCACCATGCCACCGGGAACTCGGGCAAGCCCCGCGAGCGCATCAAGGGGATCTTCTCCACCCAGGCCATTCAAAAGGTCGGCACCGGCACCACCACGCGGCGCACCATCCAAAAGATGTACTGGTTCGTGGAGGAGGACGCCTCCCACGTTCTGGAACTCCAGCCGCTCAACAAGAATTACGTGCCTTCCGGCCCCAAGCGGCGCATCTCCTTAGAGGAGCTGCTGGAAAAATTCTCCCCGGAGCCGGAATTCTACGTCTCCACCGTCTATCCCCGACTGCGCGAACTCAACATGGTCATCCAGAAAGGGGAAAAGCACCGGGAGAAGGGCGAAAACTTCAGCGCCGAGCTGGAATTCGGCCAGGCCCTGGCCATCGACGAGGAAAACATCCGGGCCAATTTCGGCTTGGGCCTCACCTACCTGGACCGGGGCGAAGCCAACAAGGCCGACGATATCTTCAAGCGGCTCGTCCATCTGGACGCCACCTTCGAGGAAGAGCACAAGCACCTATTCAACGAATTCGGCATGAACCTGCGCAAGAACCGGATGCTCGATCAGGCCCTCAGCTACTACCAGCGGGCGGAAGATCTGGCCAAGCAGGACGACAACCTGATGTTCAACGTCGCCCGGGCCTTCTTCGATAAAAAGGATTATCCCAAGGCGTCGGAATATCTGCAAAAGGCCTTGTCCCTCAATCCGAACAACGCTGACGCCCGCCGCTTTCTCACCTTTCTGACGGAAAAAGGCCTGACCAAGGTTCCCGCTCCGGCGCCGGACACCCCGGACAAGACCCCGCCAGAGCCGGACAGCGCGCAATGAATCAGGCGCACGGCCAGCGTTTCCTCTTGGAATTGCCCGCCGTCCAAAGCGATCTGCCTTTTTCGCCGGAGCTGCTCCCCCGCCTGTTCCGGCTCACCGACGAGGAGGGGCGTTCCCCCCTGGAAAGCATCGCCGCGACCATCGCCGAGGATCAGGGCCTGGCCTCGCGGGTGCTGGCCATGGCCAACAGCGCCTTCTACGGGCTGCAGTTCCGCATCGGCTCCGTGGCCCGGGCCGTGCGCGTGCTGGGGCTGCGGGAAATCCGCTCCCTGGTGCTGGCCCTGGGCATCCGCGGCCTGTCGGACAAGCGGCCGCTGCCGGCCGGCTTCGATCTGCCGCGCTATCTCGAACACCAGTTTTCCACGGCCCTGACGGCCCTGGCCCTGGCTCGGGCCACCGGGGCCATGTCTCCCGACGACGCCTTCACCGCCGGCGTCCTGCACGACATCGGCAAGCTCGTCACCGCCCTGTACCGGCCCGACGACTGGCAGGCCCAGGCCGAGCTGGCCGCCCGGGAAGGCCTGCCCTGGCACGAGGCCGAGACGCGACATTTCGGCCTGGATCACGGCCTGATCGGCGCCATGGTACTCCGGTCCTGGAATCTGCCCGAGGAGCTGACCGAGCCCATCAACTGGCATCACGCCCCGGAAACCGCCCCCAGTCGGCGCGAAGCGGCCTATACCATCGCCTGCGCCGACGCCTGCGTCCGGGTTTTGGACGGCGAGGAGTCCATGGCCCCCGTACTGGAAACCACGGCGGCCGCCCTCGGCCTCACCGCCCGGGCGGCCTTACAGCTCGCCAAAAAATCCCTGGCCGCCAGGGACCCGGGCCAAATGGCGGCGGCCCTGGCCTGAGCCCGGCCGCCACCTGATCTTCGGAGTTGTTCCCGTGTCGAAGCAATGGATTTTTCCGGAAAGCGACGTTTCTCCCGAACAGACCCGGCGCCTGGCCGCGTCCCTGAGCATCTCCGCCACCCTGGCCACCCTGCTGGCCCTGCGCGGACTGGCCTCGGCCGAGGCCATGGACGTCTTTCTCTGCCCGGGCCTGCGCCACCTCATGCAGCCCCAGGCGGTGGACGGCCTGGCCGAGGCGGCGCCCTGCCTGGCCAAGGCCCTGACCGACGGCCGGACCGTGGCCATCTGGGGCGATTACGACGTGGACGGCATCACCGCCACCGCCCTGCTCCTGGATTTCCTGCGCGAGCGCGGCTATGCCCCGCGCTGGCGGCTGCCCGACCGGACCGCCGAGGGCTACGGCCTCAACATCCCCGGCATCGAGGCCCTGGCCGCGGACGGTGTCCAGGTCCTGGTCACCGTGGATTGCGGCATCGGCGGCCTGGCCGAGGTCGCCCGGGCCAAGGAACTGGGGATGACCGTCATCGTCACCGACCACCATTTGCCCGGCCCGGAATTGCCACCGGCCGACGCCGTGGTCAATCCCAAGCGCGGCGACGGCCCGGGCTATGATCTGGCCGGCGTCGGCGTGGCCTTTTTCCTGGCCGCGGCCGTCAACCGCCTGCTGCCCGGCCAAGCCACGGACATCCGCCGCCTGCTCGATCTGGTGGCCCTGGGGACCCTGGCCGACGTGGTGCCCCTGACCGGCCAGAACCGCATCCTGGCCAAAAACGGCCTGCTCCTCCTGACCGACCCCAAACGCCCCGGCCTCTACGCCCTGAAGGAAGCCTGCGGCCACAATCCCAAGGCCGCCCTCGGCGCTTCCCAGGTCACCTTCGGCCTGGCGCCGCGCATCAACGCCGCCGGCCGCATGGGCTGTCCGGACGCGGCCCTGTCGCTGCTGCTGGCCCCGGACCTGGAGACGGCCCGGCCGCTGGCCGCCGAGCTGGACACGGAAAATGCCCGCCGCCGGGCCGAGGAGGATACCATCCTGGCCGAGGCCTTGGACCAGGCGGCCGCCCAGAACGGCCGTTTCGGCCTGACCCTCTACGCCCCCCACTGGCACCAAGGGGTGATCGGCATCGTGGCCTCGCGGGTGGCCGAGGCCAGCTACCGGCCGACACTCATCCTGACGGACGACGCCGGCCGCGGCATCATCAAGGGCTCGGGCCGCTCCATCCCCGAATGCGACCTGCACGGCCTTTTGGCCTCCATAAAGGACGTGCTGCTCGGTTTCGGCGGCCATCGCCAGGCAGCCGGCTTGAGTCTCGATCCGGCCAACCTGGCCACCGTGGGCAAGCGCTTCGACGCGGCGGCGGCCGCCGCCCTGGGGCACCAGCCACCCCAACCATCCCTGCACGTGGACGCCACGTTACCGTTCGGTGACGTCAACGCCGTGCTCATGCGGGAGCTGGCCCTGCTCGAACCTTTCGGCTGCGGCAATCCCGAGCCCGTGTTCGCCTCGCCGTCGGTCACGATTTTGTCCCGACGGGCCTTCGGCAACAAGCACGTGGCCCTCTCCCTCCGTGACAGCTTGTCGGGCGTAACGTTACAAGGGAAAGCTTGGCGCATGGCCGAAGCCATCGGCCCAAGCGTGGCCGGCGGCCAAGCCAAGGTCGCTTACACTCCTAAAATAACGCACTTTTCCGGGATACCCGAGATCGAATTGCGGGTGCGCGATCTGTGTCTTTCCTAGCTCCAAACATTACACCTTTGTAATGGAATTGTCCCTCTTTTTAGCAAATACGGCATTTTTCCATCTTGCACGGAACCGTGACATTCGCGTAAGGTCCGGTCGTCATGCTGGACGCTGTTTCGCCGACCGCGTCCAGCATGACGGGCCGTCGGAGGGAACTGACCACCGTTATGGAGGGAGGAGTGAGATGAAACGTTTTGTGACAATGCTGGCCATCGTGGCCACCCTGGTCGTGAGTGCGGCGTTGCCCGCCCAAGCGGCCACGGAAGTCAAAATGTCTGGCTATGCCTTGATTTACGGCAACTACGCCAGCCAACGTGCCTTTACCGGATGGAACACCCCGGGCTGGGGCTACAATTCGAACACGCACAGCTTCGCCATCGGCGCCAACAACCAGACGGAAGATCAATTCCAGATCTGGCAGCGGTTCCGCCTGAAGGGCGACTTCGTGGCCAACGAGGCCGTGAAGTTCCGGTTGGGCCTGCAGGTCCAGGATACATGGGGCCATGGCTCCCTGACCGCCGCCAACCCGAGCAACGCCTCGCTGGCCGTCTACCAGGCCTACTTGCAGTTCAAAATCCCCGACACCGACGTGGAAGTGACCGCCGGTCTGCAGGACTTCTCCCTGCCGACCAGCTCCTTCTTCTGCGACTCCGTGGTTTGGGGCGGTACGCGGGCCGCGGCCTTGATCGTCAATGCCCCGGTCATGGACAGCCTGTCGGTCGTGGCCGGCTATAGCCGCATGCTCGACACCAACCAGACCTACGACACCTCGTCCTCCGCCCTGCATCATCAGGCGGACGAGTTGGATCTCTATTTCCTGACCCTGCCCATCACCTTGGACGGCTTCAAGGCCACCCCGTGGGGCGCCGTGGCCGTGGCCGGGCGGGATGCCGATTACTACACCAACTACACCTACGGTTGGTACCCGGGATCGACCTACGGCGAGAACCTGATCTCGGCCGGCTCGCTGATGAATGTCGTCAACGGCACCGGGACCACGCATTCCCTGTGGAAGAATTCGCAGAATCCGTACTACTGGCTCGGCGGCACCTTCGAGGTGACCGTGCTTGATCCGGTGAAGTTCTATGCCGACGTGATCTACGGCGCCGGCGCCATGACCGACCGGAAGAGCAGCAGGCGTGAGGGTTGGTTCCTCGACCTCGGCGCCGAGTACACCGGCTGGGACGTGCTGACGCCGCAGGTCTTCGGTTGGTGGTCCACCGGTGAAGACAAGTCCACCGTCAACGGTTCCGAGCGGATGCCGACCGTGGTCCCCAACTGGGGTCCCGGCAACAGCTTCCTGTTCGACTGCTCGCAGGACTTCACCATGGACAGTAACATGGGCGCCAACCCGGTGGGTTCCTACGGTTTCGGTGCATCCCTCAACAACATCAGCTTCATCGAGAAGCTGACCCAGCGGATCACCTTCACCTACCTGCACGGCAACAACTCGCCGCGGGCCATTCGCTACCTGCAGCTGACCGTTGGTGACAACCCCTACTACATCATGGGGCGTGACCTGACCACCAGCGAGCAGCTCTACAGCGTGAACCTCGACACCAACTACCAGATTTATGAAAATCTGGCGGCTCTCGTGGAGGCCGGTTGGGCGCACGGCGACTTCCAGAAAAGCGTTTGGGGCCACCGCCTTATCAGCAAATCGCATGATGGGGATGCCTGGAGAGTCGGGTTCGGCCTCAAGTATACGTTCTAGACCGTTCCCGTACCCATATGTTCCGACGGCCAAGGGCCGGAGCTTCGGCTCCGGCCCTTTTTCGTGCCGCAGCGCAACGTCCCTCCCGCTCTTGCTCCCGCCGTCACTGACCGTAACGACCTGACGCACTGCGTTCATGGTGCCGATCGTTATGGAAGTAACGACCTCTTTTCCCTTGCCAAACGGGCAGCGAACCGGTAAGCGATTCGCCCGAAGGGGAGTATGACAGGCACACCGATTCTTCCCCCGTCCGAGTCCATCATTCCCGGACGCCATGTCCACGATCCAAGGAGGAAGAACCATGATGCGGTCTACCTGTCTTGCCCTGTTGCTTTTGTGTATCCTGGCCGTGGCCCTGCCCGCCCTGGCCGCTACTGAAGTCAAAATAATCGGTGACGGCCGGATCTACGGCGTCTCCTACACCGGCCACAACTTTACCGGCTGGAACAATGCCGCCTGGACCAGCAACACCCCCACCTGGACGCGCGCCGGCACCCGGAGCGAGGACCCGTACGAGGTCTGGCAGCGCTTTCGCATCCGCGCCGACTTCGTGGCCAGCGAGGCCATAAAATTCCGGCTGGGCATCAAGATCGAAGACACCTGGGGACACGGCTACATGACCGCCGCCAACCCGGCCGACTCCATGCAGATCTACCAGGCCTTCCTCACGTTCAAATGGCCGGACTCGGTCGTGGAAGTGACCGCCGGCCTCCAGGATATCGACCTGCCCCAGTCCTCCCTGTTCAACGCCTCGCCGGTGCTCGGCATGGACCGGGTGGCCGCCGTGGTCGTCCGCAGCCCCCTGGGGAGCGACACGGTGTCCGTGCTGGCCGGCTTCGGTCGGGCCATCGACACCAACCAGACCTACGATCCCAGCACCCAGGTGGGCGACGAACTGGACACCACCTTCCTGGCCCTGCCCGTGGCCCTGGACGGCTTCAAGGTCTCCCCCTGGGGGATGCTGGCCGTCATCGGCCGGCGCGTCGGCGATTTCACCGCCAACGCCTCCTCGTCCGGCTGCCGCAATTTCGCCGAGGGCGTGCTCTCGGCCGGTTCCCTGGAGACGAACGACCTGTGGCGCTACAACCAGGCCGTCTATTGGTGGGGCGGCAGCGCCTTCGAGATGACCGCGCTGGATCCGTTCAAGCTGTACGCCGATGTCGACTACGGCGCCGGCGCCGTGAACGATCGGGCCAGCAGCCGCCGCCATGGCTGGTTCCTCGACTTCGGCGCCGAGTACACCGGCTTCGACATGCTGACGCCGCAGGTTTTCGCCTGGTGGTCCACCGGCGAGGACAGCTCCACCCGCAACGGCTCCGAGCGCATCCCGCAACTGCGCTCCGGTTGGGGCGCCGGCAACAGCTTCCTGCTGGACTGCGGCCAGGCCCTGTCCCGCAACTCCAACATGGGCGTCAATCCGGTCGGCGCCTACGGGGTGGGCGTCTCCCTCAACGACATCTCCTTCGTGGAGAAGTTGAGCCACCGCCTCACCTTCACCTATCTGCACGGCAACAACTCGCCCCGGGCCATCCGCGGCCTCAACGCCACCCTCGGCGGCGGCGACCTCGACGCCGGCAGCAATCCCTATTTCGTGATGGGCCGCGACCTGACCACCCACGAATATGCCTATGGCATCAACTTCGATCACAAGTACCGGATCTACCAGAACCTGCATGCGGTCCTGGAAACCGGCTGGGCCCACGGGGAGTTTCAGGAAAGCGTCTGGGGGCACCGGCTGGTCCACAAGGCCGCCGAGACCGACGCCTGGAAAGCGGCCTTGGGCGTTACCTTCAAATATTGAGGCGGGAACCGGAACCGCCGCCAGAGGCGCAACGCCGTACCAAAGGCCGGGGCACGCCCCGGCCTTTGTGCGTTTTGCGCCCGAAGCGAGCGTCCCGGTTTACGAATGCGGCGCGGCGGGAGCGGGGGGCGTCTCCGGCGCGGGCGGGGTCGGCTGCGCCACCCGGCACAGGCCGTAGCGCTGCATCATGCGGGGCTGCACGCCGGCCCCGTGAAACGACGACACCATGGGGAAATTGTCGGACGGCCCGGCATGGGTGGCAAAAACCGTCACCAGGGTCACATTGCCGCTCGGATCGCGGCCCAGGATCGTGAGGCCCATCGGCTCGACCAGCAGCATCCCGGGGATCTCCCGGGTCCCCTCCTCCAAGACGGCCCGCCCCTTGGCCCGGTCCGTGACGGCGATGGTCAGCCCTGGGGTGTTCGGATCGAGCGGCGGCCGCATGGTCACGCCGCCCTGGGGGGTAAAGCCGGCGGTCATGCCCTTCACAAAGGCGCAGGCGAGCCGGTCGGCCGCCGCCAGTTCGGCCGCCGGGTCGCCGGCCCGGGCCCGGTTCGCCACGGCCAGCGCCAAGACCATGACGCCAAGGGCCGCAAACCTCCATCGTTTGCCCATGCTTCCTCCTTTGGGCGGCCCCGCCGGACCGCAGTCCCGTCCGTTCCCGGGCAGGGAACGACACCGCAATGCAAAAAGCCGTGTCGGCTAACGCTTGCCGACACCCCGGCCTTGACGTACAGTCCGATCGCCGTTCCGCCGAGGAAGGTCTCGTTCGGCCAATGCGGAGCGGAAGACGAAGCGGCTTTTTTGTGGAGTTAAGACAAACATGCAAAAATTTCGTGTGTATTTTGCTACCAAGCTTCCGGTCAAGACCTCATGGTTCCATCGAAACAAGGACATCGCCGAGACGGAATATGTTGTCGTGACCGCCCACAATGAAGCCCATGCCGTCAAGCTGGCCAAAGCCTGCATCCCGCTCGACGAGCTCGGCATGCCCTTCGAAGTGACGCACATCGAACACGCCGGGGCAGACGACACCGAAGGCTATCACGGCACCAAGTTCCGGACGGAATCGCTTCCCGAACCAACCGATCCGTCCGCATAACCGCCGACGGACCGCCGTCCGGACCGATCCCACCGAAGCCCATCCGGGAGGTAGACACGTGTTCGTTGACTTCTTCCGTGGTCTCGGCGCCCACACCCAGGGTATCCGTTTCGCGTTGGCCCGCAAGGGCTATCTGGGCTTGGTCCTGATTCCGTTCGTCCTGACCGTCCTGTTCTATATCCTGGGTTTTTCCCTCTTCGCCAGCCACAGCGACCAGCTGCTGGCCGTGCTGGGCGCGCCGAAGCCGGCCCAGGTTTCCGGGACCGTCATGACGGTTCTGGTCTGGCTCTACGTCCATTGCATCACCTTTCTGCTCTATCTGATCGCCTTCGTGCTCATGTATTTCCTGTTCATGGTCACGGCCAACATCCTGGCCTCCCCCCTCTACGACCAGATCGCCGGGCGGCTGGCCCGGGAGGCGGCCGACGGCCGGACGGACACGCCGGAACTGTCCCTGTGGCGAACCATGCTCGAGGAAGTCAAAAAGGCCCTGTTCGTGGCCGTCGTGCCGATCCTCCTGGTCTTCATCCCGGTGCTCGGCCAGATTGTGGCGCCGCTGGCGGCCGCCTGGCTTTTGGCCTTCGATTTCGTGGACTTCTCGCTGTGCCGCGACCAGCCGCGTTTCCACGACCGGTTGCGCTTTTTCCTGCGCCGGCCCCTGCTCCTGATCGGCTTCGGCCTGCCCCTGCTCATCCCCATCCTCAACCTGGTGCTCTACCCGTTCGCCATCCTCGGCGCCTGCCTGCTCTATCAGCAGTCCCTGGGGCGGCGGCTGGGCCTACAGCCCCAAAAATGACATTTTTGGCAGTCCCACGGCATCCGTCGGCCGAAGGTCCGGCCCCTCGGGCCGCGGCCCTGGCCGATTGTCCGACTTTCTCCTTGCACACCCCTCCCCCGGACGCTATTGAGAGAGGTCTTCCGTCGCAGCGCACGGCGGTACTCCGCCGAAAAGCCAGCCAGGGGTTTGTTTCGGGTATGACCGTTTTTCTTCGTATCGTCTCCGCACGTGTCCGGACCGCCCGGTCCGGCGATGCCGTCCTTGGAGCCTTCCGGCATGAGTGAAACCGGCGTCACCAAGGACCCGTCCCTGTCCCGTACCCTGGCCCTCTCCCTGGGCGCCCTGGGCGTCGTGTACGGCGATATCGGCACCAGCCCCCTCTACGCCATCAAGGAATGCTTCCACGGCATGCACGCCATCAGCGTGACGCCGGCCAACGTCCTGGGCGTGCTGTCGCTCATCTTCTGGTCGCTGACCATGGTGATCACGATCAAATACGTGCTATTCATCATCAAGGCCGACAACCGCGGCGAGGGTGGCATCTTCGCCCTGCTGGAACTGTTGCCCAAGGACGTAGGCAACAAGCGCCTCCAGGGAACGCTGGCCTTTCTGGCCCTGTTCGGGGCGGCGCTCCTCTATGGCGACGGCGTCATCACGCCGGCCATTTCCGTCCTGTCGGCCGTGGAAGGCCTCAACGTGGCCACCCATGCCGCCGAACCGTTGGTGGTGCCGATCACCTGCCTGATCCTGTTCGGGCTGTTCATGGTCCAACGGCGGGGCACGGCCGGCATCGGCCGGGTCTTCGGACCGGTGATGCTCCTGTGGTTCCTGGTCCTGGCCGTCTTCGGCGCCCGGGCCATCCTGCACGCCCCCGAGGTGCTGGCGGCGGTCAACCCCTTTTATGCCTTCCACTTCTTCACGGAAAACCGGCTGCACGGCATGGTGGTGCTCGGCGCGGTGGTGCTGTGCATCACCGGCGGCGAGGCGCTCTACGCCGACCTCGGCCATTTCGGCCGGCGCCCCATCCAGTATTCCTGGTGCGCCATCGTCTTTCCCTGCCTGCTCCTCAACTATTTCGGCCAGGGCGCCGGGCTGCTCCACAACCCGGGCATCGCCCCCAACCCGTTTTACAGCCTGGTGCCGACGTCCTGCATCTACCCCATGGCCGTCCTGTCCACCTTGGCCACGGTCATTGCCTCCCAGGCGCTGATTTCCGGCGTCTTTTCCCTGACCCGGCAGGCCATCCAGCTCGGTTGCTGCCCGCGACTGCGCATCGTGCACACCTCGAGCGACATGGAAGGCCAGATCTACATTCCGGAAGTCAATTTCGCCCTCATGTGGGTGTGCATCGGCATCACCCTGGCCTTCAAGGAGTCCAGCCGGCTGGCCGCCGCCTACGGCATCGCCGTGACGGCCACCATGGGCATCACGTCCATCCTGTACTTCTTCGTGGCCCACTACACCTGGCGGCGCTCCCTCGTGAAAACCGTCTGCCCGGTCGTGGTCTTCCTGGTCTTCGACCTGGCCTTCTTCGCCGCCAACCTGCTCAAGGTGGAGGACGGCGGCTGGTTCACCATCATGATCGCCGTCATGGTGGTCACGGCCATGACCACCTGGCAGGACGGCCGCAAGGCCCTGCGCGAACGCTCCCAGGCTTCCATCATCCCGCTCAAGACGTTTTTGGCCGACGTGGCCAAGAAGGACCCCGTGCGGGTGCCGGGGACGGCCGTCTTCATGTCCCTGTCGCCCAGCGGCGCGCCGGTCACCCTGCTGCACCACTTCAAGCACAACAAGGTCTTCCATCACATCGTCGTCATCCTGAGCGTGGCCTCGGCCGATCGCCCCTACGTGTCCCCCTCCCAGCGCCTGGACATCCAGGACATGGGCATGGGCTTCTTCCGCCTGATCGCGCACTACGGCTTCATGGAAACGCCCAACGTGCCGGCAATCATGGATCGGGCCCGGGCCGAGGGCGTGCCGATCGCCCCGCCGTCGGACACCACCTTCTTCCTGGGCCGGGAAAGCCTGCTCACCACCGGCAAGGCCAAGATGGCGTCCTTCCGCAAGTCCCTGTTCGCCATGATGTCCCGGAACGCCCGACCGGCCACGGCCTATTTCGGCCTGCCGCCGGGCCGGGTGGTGGAGCTGGGCGTGCAGGTGGAGTTGTAAGACCGCCGCTTCCTTCCCCTTGACCGCCGGGGCTTCCTGCCGTAACCGCCAGGACGTCGCGCCGCCGCAGGCGGCCGCATACGCACGAGGAGTTCATGACCGATACGCCGCGCCATGATGACGGGGAAGCCGCCGACAAGGCCGTAGCCGTTCCGAAGGACGGTGCGCCGACCGCCGATTTGCCGGCTCCGGCCGTACCCAAGGACGACGCGGACATGCGGGAAGCGCCGCTGCTCGAACATCTGTCCGAACTGCGCGGCCGGCTGATCCGCTGCCTCATCGCCGTGGCCGTCGGCTTTGCCGCCTGCTACGCCTTTGCCGAACGCCTGCTCGGCATCCTGCTGAAGCCGTTAACGGACGTGCTGCCCAAGGGCAGCATGCTGATCGCCACCAGCCTGCCGGAAAAATTCTTTACGGTGATGAAGCTGGCCCTGGTCAGCGGCGTGTTCGTGGCCAGTCCCTACATCTTCTACCAGCTCTGGAAATTCGTGGCCCCGGGCCTGTACAAACGGGAACGCCGGCTCATCCTGCCGGTGGCCCTGGCCACGGCCGTCTGCTTCGTCGGCGGGTCGCTGTTCGGCTATTTCGTCGTCTTCCCCTTCGGCTTCAAGTTCTTCGTGGACTATGCCGCCGATTACATCACCATCATGCCCACCATCAGCGCCTACTTTTCGCTGGCGGTGACGTTGCTGTTCGCCTTCGGCCTCATCTTCGAGCTGCCGGTCTTCATCTTCTTCCTGACGAGCCTCGGGATCGTCACCACCAAGGCCCTGCGCAAATTCCGGCGCTGGGCCATCCTGGCCATCTTCATCGTGGCCGCCATCCTGACCCCGACCCCGGATGCCGTGAACCAGCTGCTCATGGCCGGCCCCATGTGCATCCTTTACGAGGTGGGCATCTGGGTATCCTGGTTCGTGGACCGCTCCCGCAAGGAGGAAAAGGCCCGCCGCCAGGCGGCCGCGGCCGCACCGGGCGACGCCCCGACGGATTCTGACGCCCCGACTGCCTAGCCGATCCGGTTGCCCTGCCTTGACAAAGCCTGACCGGCAAGACATAGTAGGCTAGCGATGACAATCGCTATGCCCTTTCGGCGCGTCACTTCGGATCGATCCCTTGCGGCGCGTGTCCCGATCGCCGACTGTCGGCCTCGGGAAGGCAACCTCTCGCACACGCGAGCACTCCAACTCTGCGGCGACCGAGCCGGCCCGTCGGCCGGAAGGCTCTACTGCCCCGAGCGTTTGAGCAAAACGCTGGTATGTGTCCTTGCTTCGGTGACGCGCCGCTATGGAGCGACGATATGCGTCACGTCCGGACTCTTTTGACCGCCTGCACCCTGGTCATCTCGGTGTTGTCCGGCTCAGGTTGTGCCGGCACCCGGGCCGGCCTGACGGCGGCCGAACGGGCTCCGGCCGACCCCGTCAAGGTGGGACAGCTGGATGACCCCGCCTTCGTCTTCTCCCACCACCCCAAACGCCACCGCAAACACCTGCGCGTGTGCGCCATGGCCTATACCTGCGGCTCCCGAAAATCCAAACACGCCGCCCGCGGCGCCTGGGGCGACCCCCTCACCCCCGGCATCAAGGCCGTGGCGGTCTCGCCCGACCTGCTCGAACTCGGTCTGGATCACGGGGATACCATTCGCATCGAGGGGCTCCCCGGCGAATACAAGGTGCTCGACGTCATGCACGGCCGTCATTCCCGCGCCATCGACATCTTCTACGGGACCGACCGGAGCGGTGCCCTGACCTGGGGCACGCGCACGCTGCGCATCAGCTGGCAGGATTAGGGAATGACTTCGATCAGGGCGTAGCGGGCGGCAAAGCCCAGGGCGTAGACGACGATCAGGGTCACAAAGAGAACCTTGAAAAGGGAACCGCCGGTCCGATCCTCGGCCAGGCGCCACAACACATAGGCCACCACGGCAGACAGTACGATGCCGAACACCAGGGCGGCCGCGACCTTCCAGACCATCACATCGGCCATGTCCGTTTCTCCTTGCGGGGAAGGCGCCCGGTGGACGCCGATTCCCGAAACGCGACGACTGCCAGGGGCCAAGCGGCCCCCGGCCGCCGCGATCTGCACGCCGACCTCGCCCGCCGTCCGACGGCGCCCCCGGTCGGGCTCGTCCCTAGCGTTTCCCCACGGGCAGATAGGGCCGCCGGGGCGGGCCGACATAGATCTGGCGCGGCCGATGCACCCGGGTGGCCGGATCGAGGCGCTCCTCGCGCCAGTGGGCGATCCAGCCGGGCAGCCGGCCGATGGCGAACATCACCGGGAACATGTTGACCGGAATGCCCAGGGCCCGCAGGATGATACCCGAATAAAAATCCACGTTGGGATAGAGACGCCGGCTCTTGAAGTAGTCGTCGCTCAAGGCCGCCGCCTCTAGCTCCATGGCCAGCTCCATGAGAGGGTCCGTGATCCCGGTTTCCCGCAGCAGCTCATGGGCGGCCTGTTTGAGCACCTTGGCCCGCGGGTCGAAATTCTTGTAGACCCGGTGCCCGAAGCCCATCAGCCGCGTTTCCTTGCGTTTGACCTGCTCCAGAAAGGATTTGATCTTGATGCGGTCGTCCCGGATGCGTTCGAGCATCTGGACCACGGCGGCGTTGGCCCCGCCGTGGAGCCGGCCCCACAGGGCGCAGATGCCCGACGAGATGCAGGCGAACAGGTTGGCCTGGGTGGAGCCGACCATGCGGACGGTGGAACAGGAGCAATTCTGCTCGTGGTCGGCGTGGACCACCAGAAACAGCGACAAGGCGCTGACGGCCGCCGGAGACGGTTCAAAATCCCGGTTGGGCATGGAAAACATCATGTGCAGGAAGTTCCGACAATAGGAGAGGTTCGGGTCCGGATACATGAAGGGCAGGCCGAGGGACTTGCGGTAGCTGAAGGCGGCGATGGTGCGCACCTTGCTGATGAGCTTGGCCACGGCCAGGGTGAATTTGTCCATGCTCTGGATTTCCAGCAGCTCGGGATGGTAATTGCCCAGGGAATTGATGACGGCCGACAGGATGGCCATGGGCTGGCCGCCGGGCGGAAAGCCGTCGAAATGATGGAGCAAGCCCTCGTGCAGCAGCTCGTGCTCGGACAGCAGCATCCGGAAGTCCGTGCGCTCCTCGGCCGTGGGCAAGTTGCCGAAAATAAGCAGCCAGGCGGTCTCGATGAAGCTGCTGTGCTCGGCCAACTGTTCGATGGGGATGCCGCGATAGCGGAGAATGCCCTTTTCGCCGTCCACGAAGGTGATGGCGGACTGGCAGGACCCGGTATTGGCATAGCCGGGATCGAACGTCAGCAGGCCGGCTTCCCGTTCCAGGCCGGAAATGTCGATGCCCACTTCGCCCTCGGTCCCGATGACGACGGGCAATTCATAGGTTTTCTCGCCATAGGTGAGAACGGCGGTTTTCTGCTGGCGCATGCGGCTCCTCGGATACGGCTGCGGGTCGACGTGCGGTACGGAAGGTACCCACGCGGGGCAATACGATATAGTATAGGCAAAAAACGGTGCGCTGTCTGCCCCCTCCCGGCGGTGCGGGTCGCGAGAAGCGCGCCATCCGGGCGGCTGCCCCTCAGGCCTCGTCGGCCGGCGTCTCCTCGGCGCGGGCCTCGGCCTCCCGGATGCACTTGGCCCGGTCGAACAGACCGCGGGCCTCGGCCTCCCGACCGACCTCGTAGAGCACGATGGTGAGGTTTTCCAAAATGTCGGCGATCCGCGGATCATGCGGCGGCGCGCTCCGCTCCAGGATGGCCAGGGCGCGGCGGTACAGCGTTTCCGCCTCGCCGAGCCGGCCCTGATCCCGGCACAGGCTGGCGATGCCCTCCAGGCAGGCTGCCACCTTGGGATGCTCCGGCCCGAAACGTCGCTCCAAAAGCTCCAGGCCATGCAGATAGTCCAGCGCGGCCGCGATGCGACGCACGTCCTCGTTGGAACCGCACGCCGGCCCGCCCCCCCCAGGACCCGGACACTCCTCGTGCATTGACGCCATACGCGCCCCCTTGCCCACGCCCTCCGGCCGCGACCGGGCGGCGCCCCCCTGCAGATGCCCCAGACGGCCGCGTGGGCCTCTACGAAAATAGTCCTCCGGCCCCGCCTTTGACAAGATGCGGGCGGCCTCGGGGCCGCCCGCTCTGACGCTTCAGGAGCGCGGATTGCGTGGGGACACGGCAAACGCCCGGCTGCGGCCAGCCGCAGCCGGGCGTCCGGGCTACTCGTCCGTATGGCGCCCGCTCAACCAGTTCTGGAGTTCGTCCATGTAGGTGTAGAAGACCGGGGTCAGATAGAGGGTCACCATCTGGGAGATGATCAGGCCGCCGGCCACCACCAGACCGAGCGGCTGCCGGGCGTCGCCACCGGCGCCGTAGCCGAGGGCGATGGGGAAGATGCCGGCGATGGCGGCCACGGTGGTCATCATGATGGGCCGGAACCGCACCACGCAGCCCTCGAACACGGCGTCGAAGGAGGACTTGCCCTCCTTTTCGGCCTCGATGGCGAAGTCGATGACCATGATGGAGTTCTTCTTGACGATGCCGATCAGCATGATGATGCCGACAAAACCGTAGAGATCGAGCTGCCGGCCGAAGACGAGCAGCGTGATGAGGCCGCCCAGGGCCGCCGACGGCAGGCCGGACAGAATGGTGATCGGATGGATGAAACTCTCGTAAAGGATACCGAGGATCAGGTAGATGATCATGATGGCCAAAAAGAGCAGGAACGGCACACTGCCCAGGGACTCCTGGAAGGCCGTGGCCTGGCCCTCGAAGAGGTAGCTGATATGGCTCGGCAGTTGCTTCTTGGCCAGACCGGTAACGGCGGTAATGGCCTCGCCCAAGGAGTACTTGCCGGCGGTGTTGAACGAGATGGTGACCGACGTAAGCTGGCCGGTGTGGTTGACCACCAGCGGCCCCACGCCCTCGGTCATTTTGACCAGGCCGTTTAAGGGCACCATGATGGGATTGCCGTCGCTGTCGGCCTGGCTGGACTTCACGTAGAGCTTGTTGAGGAGGTCAGGCCGGCGCTGGAACTCGGGCTGGACCTCCACCACCACCTTGTAGGTATCGGTGGCGCCATACAGGTTGGTGACCTGTCTGGCGGCGTAGGCCGTCGTCAGGGCCGCTTCCAGGGAGGCGGTGGTGACGCCCAGGGTCCGGGCCTTGTCCCGGTCGATGTCCAAAAACACCTGCGGCCCATCGACCTGCATGTCGGTATTGACGTCGGCGACTTCCTTTAATTTGCGCATGGACGCGGCCATCTTCTTGGCCACGGGATAGAGCTCGTCGGGATCGGGCGACAGCAAGGTGAACTGATAGAGGGCCTTGGTCTGCTTGCCGCCGATCTGGATGGACGGCGGATTGTACATGAACACGTAGAGATCGGGCAGCTTGGCCATCTTGGGGCGCAGGCTATTGATGATTTCCTGGGCGCTGCGTTTGCGTTCCGACATCGGCTTCAAGATCGGGAACATGGCCACGTTGTTCATGGAGGTGTTGGGGCCGCCCACACCGACAATGCCGATGAACTTGAAGACGTCGGGATCGGCCATGAAGATGCGGCCGACCTTCAGCACCCGCTGCTTCATGGTGTCGAAGGAGGCGCTCTGCTCGGCCATGCCGAAGACGTAGAAAATGCCCGAGTCGGTGGACGGAATAAACCCGGTCGGAATCACGGTGAACAGCCACAGGGTGAGGACCAGGATGCCGACGGACAACACCATGACCGCGCCCCGGAAGCGCAGGGCCACGTGCAGGGACTTCTCGTAAAGAAGCTCGATCTTCTTAAAAAGTCCCTTTGATTCCGAGAGCTTGCCTGAAAGGAACCGGCTACACAGCATGGGCGTCATGGACAGGGTGACAAAGCCGGAGACCAGAATGCACAAGGTGATGGTCACGGCCATTTCGTTGAGCACCCGGCCCAAAATACCCGCCATGAACATGATGGGGATAAAGACCACGGCCAGGGACAGGGTCATGGAAATGATGGTGAACCCGATCTGGCGCGCCCCGTCCAGGGACGCCTGCATGATGGTCTTGCCCATCTCGGTATGGCGCACGATATTCTCGATCATGACGATGGCGTCATCCACCACGAAGCCGACCGCCAAGATGATGGCCATGGCCGAGAGGTTGTCGATCGAAAATTTGAACATCAACATGAAGGGCAAGGTGCCGATCAGGGCCGTGGGCAAGGCCAGGCTGGCAATGAGGGTGGCCGGGATATTTTTCAGGAACAGGTAGACCACGATGACGACCAGGACGATGGACAGCAGCAGCGTGAACTGGACGTCGTTGATGGAATCCAGGATGGATTCCGAGCGGTCGTAGAGGATCTCCATCTTGACCGATGGGGGCAGCGTGGCCTTGATGCCCGGGAGCATGGCCCGAATGGCTTTGACCAGGGCGATGGTATTGGTGCCGGCGGCGCGTTTGACCGCCACCACGATGCCCTGCTGCTGGTCGAAGTAGGCGACGTTTTTATTGTTCAGGGTGGAGTCGATGGTCCGGCCCACATCCCGGAGGCGCACCGGCTTGCCGTTGCGGTAGGCGATGATCTGCCGGTTGTAGGCGGTGGCGCTGGTCAGCTGGCCCTGGGCCCGGATGGTAAAGAGCTTGTCACGCCCGTACAGGGAACCGGTCGGCTGGAGCACGGTTTCGTTGGCGAAGGCCGTGGCCACTTCGTCCACGCCGATGCCGAGGGCCGCCAGCTTGTCCGGATTGACCTGGACGCGCGGGGCGTAGGTCTGATCGCCGTAGACCGCCACCTGGGCCACGCCGTTGACCATGGAAATACGCTGGGCCAGGTAGACCTTGGCGTAGTTGGTCACCTTGTTGAGCGGCATGGAATCGCTGGCCACCCGAATATAGATGATGGGCATGTCCGCCGGGTTGACCTTCTGGAAGGTCGGCGGACTGGGCATATCCGTAGGCAGGCTGCCCTGGGCGGCATTGATGTAGGTGAGCACGTCCGTGCCGCAGCCGTCGATGTTGCGCGCCAAGTCGAACTGCAGGGTGATGGTGGTGGTCCCCAGCGAGTTGACGGAGCTCATGGACTGGAGGCCGGAAATGGAGGTGAACTGCCGCTCCAACGGCGTGGCCACGGACGCGGCCATGGTCTGCGGATCGGCGCCGGGCAGACTGGCCGTCACCTGAATGGTGGGGAAGTCGATGCTCGGCATTTCGCTGATGGGCAGCGAGGAATAGGACACCAGACCAAAAAAAATCAGGGCGGCCATCAGCAGCGTCGTCGCTACCGGCCGCTTGATAAAAAGGTCGGTCATGGCTAGTTCCCTTGACCTTCCCCGGAAGCCTGGCCCGGTGTCTGGGTGTTTTTCGCCACCGCCAACGGCGAAACCGGCCCATTCTCATACGTGGTCGTGTCCACAATTTTGATGGGCACGCCGGGAATCAGCTTGATCTGCCCGGAAGTGATGACCTTTTCACCCGACTTCAAGCCCTGCGACACCACGCTTTCCGCCCCGACCTTGCGATCGATCGTGACCTTGCGCAGCTCGACCGTGTTGTCGGGCTTGGCGATATAGAGCGCGGAACCGTCCTGGGTGGTGACCACCGCGCTCGACGGCACGAGCAGCGAGTTGGCGGTCTCCGTCACGATGACCGTGGCATTGACGAACTGGCCCGGCCACAGCAAGCGGTCGTTATTGGGGAACTCGCCCTGCAGGGTGATGGTGCCCGACGAGGTGTCCACGGTGTTGTTGATGACCGTCAGGGTGCCGTGGGCCACCTTGTCCGCATGCTGCGGCACGGCGGCCGTCACGGTCAGGATGCCCTTGGCGGCGTGGCCGCGAATTTCCGGAAGATATTTTTCCGCCACGGAGAATTGGACGTTGATCGGCTGGATCTGGTTCACCGTGACGATGATGTCCTTGTTGGCCTCGACCAAATTCCCGGTCTTGTAGGATTGCAGGCCGACCACGCCCGAACAGGGGGCGTTGATGTAGCAGTAATCGAGGTTGACCTTGGCGTTGACCACCGAGGCCTCGTCCACCCGCACCTGCTCGCTGGCCTGCTGGTAGGCGGTGCGCTTCTGTTCGTAGTCGTCCTGGCTGATGACGGCCTGGGCCACCAGGTCCTTGTAGCGCAGCCAGTCGCGGCGGGTCTGGGCGGCGTTGGCCCGGTCGCGGGCCAGGGTGTTCACCGCCTCGTCGAGCTTGGCCTTGTAGCTGTCGGGATCGATGACGAGGAGCGGTTCGCCCTCCCGGACCAGATCGCCCTCCTGAAAGAGTGTCTGCTTGATGACGCCCGTGACCTGGGAACGCACCTTGACCGTCCGGATGGCCGTGACGTGGCCGATGCCGTCCACCCCCATGGGGGCCGTGCGGGGCTTGACCTCGATGACCGTCACGTCCACGGGTTCGGGGCCGCCGCCTGCCTTGTTCCCCCCCTTGCAGCCTCCCAGACCGATCAACAGGACCAACGCCAGGGCACAGCCCAGGGCTCGGGGACCAAAACGCAGGCTTCGTGAACAACGCGCACATGCTCGCATGGATGCGGTCTCCTTATCGTGGCTGAGCGCCATCCCTGGCGCGGACCGGGGGAAGGCCCCCCAATAACAATAAAAACGGGCGCTGTATGATTCCGAAATCATCGCACCGCGTCAAGAGCCTCCCCACCGTTCGGCGTCATTCTCCGGGCAAACGCTTCAATAGGAGCCAGTGGCCCCAAGATAGCCCCCAAAAAGACGGTTTCGATAATCACGATCCTCCAAGCGTCGTAGCATGGCGATATTGACGGATTTGCGCAAGGTTGATTTCGGGGGGAAGGCGAAACCGTAGAGTTGCGGATCGAAGGTGGCGTTCAGTACCCGAACTTCGCTGGGGAAAAAACGATGCTGCAGATAGCGAAGATCGGGCTGATCGTGCACGAAGGCGTCGATGGACCCGCTGGCCAGGGCCCGAAGGCCCGATTGCACGTCGGGAAAGGTGGCCGCCCAGATCCGGGAGGCCTCCAGGGACTCCGCAGCCGAGGAGTCGGCCTTGACGCCGGTACGGACCTTGTAGAGGTCCTCGAAGCCGTGCACCCGCTCCCCGAGGGTCTCCACGGTCAACGACGAGGTGATGCCGGCCGTGAAAAAGGCCAGCAGCATGACCGAGGCGAACATCCAGACCAGGGCCACGATCCGGCCGAACGGGGTCCGCGGCGTGGTGTCGCCGTAGCCCACGGCGGTCATGGTCACGGCCGACCACCACAGCCCGTCGCCGATGCCCCGGATGCCCCGGCGAAAATAGTCGGCGTTGCGCCGGCGCTCGATGAGCCACTCCAGCGTGCCCACCACCAGCAGCAGGACGAGCAGCGATCCGGCATAAAGGAAGACGCGCAGGGAAATGACCCGGTGGAACAGGGAGGCGAGGATGCTCCCCCGGCCCTCGGCCGGCACGGCGATACCGAGACCGGTGGAATAAAACGGCTGCGAGAAGTCCATGGCCGCTTCGCGCCCGGGGGTGATGGACAAATCCGACACGCCGACGTCCACCCTGCCCTCGCGCACCGCCGCCAACAACCCCGGCAGATCGTATTCCACGGCCTTCCAGGTGATCCCGAGGTCCTGGGCCACGTCACGCCACAGGTCGTAGGAGATGCCCCCAAACTGCCCCTGGGCGTCCTTCAGGATAAAAGGCGGCGCCACGGTCATGCCCACCTTCAGGACCCGTGGTTCCCGCGACGCGGCGACGGCGTGGCCCGCCGGATCGGCTGCCAGCGCCGTTCCGGACAGACAGGACCAGACCATCCATACCAACAGAATACGCATCCGCACTTTTCCCTCCCGCGTGAACGCATTCCGGGCGTCTCCAGGAACGCAACGACCTCTGTTCTCTCGGGAACCCACTATCGCCTCCCCGCTTTTCCGGCAAGCGCGGCGTGGCGCTGCCCCGTCACCCGGGCTTGCGCTGCCCCGGCCCGATGGCTATGAAGCAGACTTCGCTTTGCGAGGAATGCCATTATGAAAAAACTTGTGGTCGTCTTTTTCCTGATCGTCGCGCTCGTGGCCGGCGGCGCCGCCTATATGCTGCTGGTAGACCGGACCAAGCCCGAAATCGCGCTGTCTCCCGACACGGACATGGCCGCGCCCAAGCGGCCCTTTACCCTCAGCCTGCGCGACGCGGGCTCGGGCCTCAAGAACGCCAAGGTCGTGGTCAGGCAGGGTGACAAGGAAATCACCCTGCTCAACAAGGCCTATGCCGCCCCGGTCCGGGAAGCCACCGAGACCTTCTCCCTGGAACCGGCCGGCCTGCGGGACGGGCCCTTCACTCTGACCGTCACCCTCAACGACCGCTCCATCGCCAATTTCGGCGCCGGCAACGCGGCGGTGTTGCAAAAGAAACTCACCCTGGACACCATCCCGCCGCGCATCGAGGTGACGAGCCTGTCCCACAACGTGCGCCAGGGCGGCGTCGGCGCCGTGGCCTTCACCTTAAACGAGGAGCCGGAGGCCGCCGGCGTGGTGGTCGGCAACGAATTCTTCCCGGCCTTCAAGCAGGAAAACGGCAAATATTTCGGCCTGTACGTCTTTCCCTACGACATGGACCCCAAGGACTTCGTGCCCAAGGTCAAGGCCGTGGACAAGGCCGGCAACGAGGCCCTGGCCAGCTTCCGTTACCAGGCCATCCCCAGGAAATTCCGTGAGGATTCCATCACGATCTCCGACCGTTTCCTGGAATCCAAGATGCCGCAGTATTACAATATCATCCCGGATACCCGGGACAATCTCCAAATCTACCTGCGGGTCAACAACGATCTGCGCAAGCAAAACGCCCAGGTCCTCAAAAAGCTCGGCCTGGAGACGGCGCCCCGGATGCTCTGGGACAAGAAGGCCTTCACCCGCCTGCCCAACGCCGCCACCCGGGCCCAGTTCGGCGACTACCGGACCTATTATTACCACGGGCAGGTCATCGACCATCAGACGCACATGGGCGTGGACCTGGCCTCCCTGGAAGGGGCGACCGTCCCGGCCGCCAACAACGGCAAGGTCGTCTTCACCGGCTTTTTCGGCATCTACGGCAATACCGTCATCATCGACCACGGCCTGGGCCTGCAAACCCTCTACGCCCACCTGCGGGAGATCGACGTCAAGACCGGCCAGGACGTAAAAAGGGGCGAACCCATCGGCAAGACCGGCACCACCGGCCTGGCCGGCGGCGACCACCTCCACTTCGGGGTCCTGGTGTTCGGCCACGAGACCTCGCCCATCGAATGGTGGGATCAGCACTGGATCGACGACAACATCCTGAACAAATTCTAGGCGCGCCGTCCGGAAACACGCCGTGCGCCGGCCGCCGCCCCGGGGACCGACCCTCCCGGGACGGCGGCCGGACACCCGTTGACAGCCACGCCGCCGTCACGGCATCAAGGCCCCATTCCGCCGCGCCGCCCCAAACGACGCGCGCACCCAAGGGGGTATCCATGTCCGCGACCCTGCCGCAGCCGGCCGAACGCGCCCTGCTCCGCCATCCCTCCCGCCTCTTCGTCGAGGTGACGTCCCGGTGCAATCTGCGCTGTCCCATGTGCGTCAAGCACGCCGGCGGCACCGCCGCGCCCGAAGGCGACCTGTCGCCCGAAATCTTCGCCGCCCTGGAACCGGCCTTTCCCCATCTCGACGCCCTGATCCTCAACGGCATCGGCGAACCCCTGCTCCATCCCCGGCTGGAAACCTTCATCCGGACCGCCAAGCAGGCCATGCCCGCCGGCGGCTGGGTCGGCTTCCAAAGCAACGGCCATCTCCTGGACAAGGCCCGGGCCGCCTCGCTGGTCGCGGCCGGTCTGGACCGGATTTTCCTCTCCGTGGACGCGGCCTCGCCGGAGCTCTACCGGACGGTGCGCGGCGGCGGCAGTCTCGGGCACGTGGAGCGGGCCCTGGACGCGCTGGCGGCGGCCAAGCGGGTCCACCCCGAATCGCCCCTGGAGGTCGGCGCCGAATTCGTCGTCATGCGCGACACCATGCGCGAGCTGCCGGGCATCGTGGCCTGGCTGGCCGCTCGGGGCGTGGCCCGGCTGGTCGTCTCGCACATGCTGCCCTTTGCCAGCGCCATGGCGGATCAGCCGGTGTTCGGCATCAACGCCGAGGCCTCGGTGCGCTTCTACAGGGACTGGGCCAGCCGGGCGCAACGGGAAGGCATCGACCTTTCGCACTACTTCCCCGTCCTGTGGAAATATCACAAGACGGCCGAGGAACGCCGCCTCATCGACTTCGTCCGGACCATGTCCACCCAGGCCCGGCAGAAGGACATTCCCTTCCATCTCGACAACATCCTGTCCGGCGAGGACCTCCGGCAGGCGGCGGCGGTGTTCCGGGAAGCGGAGGCGGTGGCGGCCAGGACCGGCCTGTCCCTGCACCTGCCGGCCCTGCGGCCGCGCAGCGACCACACCTGCCTGGGCGTCCAGCGCGGCGGGACGTTTATCGCCTGGGACGGGGCGGTGTCGCCCTGCCATTTCCTGTGGCGCGATTTCCGGTGCTATTTTTACGGACGGGAAAAGCAGGTCGCCCACAAGATCTTCGGCAACCTGGCCGAAACGCCCCTGGCCGCCATCTGGAACGCGCCGGCGTACCGGCAGTTCCGGGCGGACGTGCTGGCGCGCCGCTATCCCCATTGCCCGGGCTGCAACGTCTACCCCTGCGAGGACATCGACCGGGCGGATTTCGAGTACGACTGCTACGGCGAGACCGTGCCCTGCGGCGACTGTCTGTGGAGCATGGGGCTGCTCCAGTGCATGGGCCAGGACGACGAAGACCATAGCCTGGCCAACCACAGCCGGCCGGACCACGGCCCAAACGTGGCGGCGGCCTGAAAAAACGGCGACGGCCGGCGGGCCTCCCTTGCGGAGTCCCCGCCGGCCGTCGCCGGAAAGTCTGACCGGGCGGTCCGCCTACTTGAGCGAACTGATCTTGCCGAATTTCGTGGATTCGGCCCGGTAAAAGACGTTTTCGATGACTTTGTCGTTGCCCACGTCCTTGTAATCGATGCGCACCGGCGAACCGTCCTCCTTCACCTTGCGGAAGAAGTCGACGATGTTTTTGAACTTGTCCGAGCGCAACCCTGGATCCACCACGAAAAACCCCTGGCTGGTCACGATGGTCAGGACGTTTTTCGTCTCCTGCACCTCCTCCACCAGGGCCGTGGTCTTTTTATACTTCACCGCCAGATTGTCATCGGTCACAAAGTCCGTGACATAGTAGGCCGCGACCAAAAACAGCAAAAAGGACAGCACCAACAGGATCTTGCCCTTGTTGACGGCAAAATCGCCGATGGCCTGCCGCAGCCGTTCCATCTTTTTCGAATCGATCATAACGCCTCGTTACCCCGGCGGGCACGCGCATCGGCCCGACGGATTCTCCCCTTCGGCCTGTGCCTATAGCATCCTTGGTTCGGAGAAAAAAGAGGGGATATCCGGCGGGAATCGCCCGCCTCCTTCCCCCCGCCTACGGCACGATTTTCGTGCCGAGCACCTCCAGGAACCGGCGCATCCACTCGGGGTGGGCCGGCCAGGCCGGGGCCGTGACCAAGTGGCCGCAGACCAATGCGTTACTGCTCGTGGCGTTGGGCGCCACATAGGTGGCGCCGGCCCGTTCCAACTCGGGCCGGACCGCCGGGTAGGCCATGCACCGGCAGTCGTGGACCACGTCGGCCGCCGTGAGCAGCTGGGGACCGTGGCAGATGGCGGCGATGGGCTTGCCCGTCGCCCCGAAGTGCTTGACGATGGCGATGACCCGGGGGTCGAGGCGGAGGTACTCCGGCGCCCGGCCGCCAGGCAGCACCAGGGCGTCGTAGGCGGCCGGGTCCACGGCGTCGAAATCGGCCGTCAGGGTGAAATGATGGCCGGGTTTCTCGCTGTAGGTCTGATCGCCCTCGAAATCGTGCACAGCCGTGCGGACCTGCTGTCCGGCCTTCTTGTCCGGGCACACGGCGTCCACCTGGTGCCCCACCATGGTCAGCATCTGCAACGGCACCATGGCTTCGTAGTCTTCCACGAAATCGCCCACGAGCATCAAAATTTTCTTTACGGCCATAGGAGCATCCTTCCCCGGTCGCCGGCGGTCCTCCCCGACAGTCTCCGAGCGGCGCGGGCGGGCCTCCGGATTCCCGTTTGGCGTTAGGGCTGCGGCCGGCTGCCGCTCTTCCCGGCGTCCCCCCCCGATGCATCCGCCTTATCGCAGTTGCAGCGATAAAACTTGCGGTTACAAAATTCCAGACATGTCGCCCGGGCCGTCCCGATGGCCGCCCCACAGGCGGGGCCCAAGGACGCGGTCAGATCCCGGGCCTTGTCCCGGCAGGCCTGGCGGCAAGGCGCCATGCCGTCGTAATAATCGGTCACCGTCTCCTGGAAGCCGGAACAGACGGCGCCGGATTCCGCCGCTTCGGGGCACTGGGCCCGTTGATGGCACGTGGCCCGAAATTCCTGGGGCGTCATGATCGGCTTGACCGCGACGCATCCCGCGAGCAGGCCGAGCAGCAGGCCCCCAAACCACAGACGTCCGCGCACGCGACCCTCCTCCGCAGCGCCAATCCGCCCCCAAAAGCCGACACTTCCACTGGTCATCCTTTCCCGTCTTACCCCCATGCCCCCGCCATGACAAGCGAAGGCCGGCCGTCACGTCGCCCTTGCCAGCCGCGCCGCGGTGGTTATCTTGGCTCCATGAAATTCATGCTCAAAGAACCGGCCACCGCGGATGCGGAGCCAACCTTCCAGTGCCTGGTCTGTGGGAAAATGGTCAAACCCGTCTCGAAAACCGAAACCGAGGATGCGATCATCTACAACTTGGTCTGCCCCAAGTGCGGCGCCAAGGACAAGGTGACCGTCCGCAAGAACGCCTGACCCCTCCTTCCCGCCGGAGGCGGCAAAACGTCGTCCCCCGCCTCCGGCTCTTCTCCGCAACAGCACCGCGCCACAGGCGCAAACGGACGCCGGGGCCGGCCCGCCGTGCCCCCGCCGTCTTCCTTTTCCCGTTCCCCGGGGTACCCCCCCCCCGCTGCCGGTCCTCTACAATTGTGTCGGAAGGCACGGTACAAAATTGTGGGTCCGGTGCATGCCTCAAAAAATTCCTCTTTTATTTCAAATAAATATTCGCTGGCACGTTCCTTGTAAAGTCTCGGGAATCCCGGTGCACGGTGACCGGGAAAGGAGACGACATGGAACAGGCCATTTTCGAGGAACGACGGGATCAGATCCACCGCATGGGCGAGGGGCCCTTCGAACTGGCTTGCAACCGGGAAAGCCTGGCCGGCGCCGTCTCCCAGCGGGCCTGCGTGTTCTGCGGTTCGCGGGTGGTGCTCTATCCCATTGCCGACGCCTTGCATCTCGTGCACGGCCCGATAGGCTGCGCCGTCTATACCTGGGACATCCGGGGCTCGCTGTCGTCGGGGCCGGAACTGCACCGCCTCAGCTTTTCCACCGACCTCAAGGAACGGGACGTCATCTTCGGCGGCGAAAAGAAGCTCAAGGCCGCCCTGCTCGAACTGATCGCCCGCCACAAGCCCAAGGCGGCCTTCGTCTACGCCACCTGCATCGTCGGCATCATCGGCGACGACGTGGGGGCGGTGTGCCGGGACGTGGCCGAACAGACCGGCATTCCGGTCATTCCGGTCCAGTCGGAAGGCTTCAAGGGCAACAAGCGCGAGGGCTACGCCGCCGCCTGCAAGGCCCTGTTCGCCCTGGCCGGCACCGGTGACGCCTCCTCGGTCAAACCCATTTCCGTCAATATTCTCGGTGACTTCAACCTGGCCGGTGAAATCTGGATCATCCGCGAGTACTTCGAGCGCATGGGCATCCAGGTGGTGGCCAACCTGACCGGCGACGGCCGGGTGGCGGACATCCAGCGCTGCCACGCCGCCGGCCTCAACGTGGTCCAGTGCTCCGGCTCCACCATCGAACTGGCCAAGATGATGCAGGAGCGCTTCGGTACGCCATTTTTGCGGGTCTCATACCTGGGCATCGAGGACATGGCCGATTCGCTCTACGCCATCGCCGACCATTTCAAGGACCAGGACCCGGGCATCGTGGCCCGCACCCAGCAGCTCGTGCGCGAGGAACTCTCCAAGCTCATTCCTGCGCTGGCCAAGTACCGCAAGGACCTGGAAGGCAAGAAGGCGGCCATCTACGTCGGCGGCGCCTTCAAGGCTTTCTCCCTGGTCAAGGCCTTCCGCCACCTGGGCATGAAGGCGGTGCTGGTCGGCTCCCAGACCGGCACCAAGGAAGACTACGAAGAACTGGCCACCATCTGCGACCCGGGCACGGTCATCATCGATGACGCCAATCCGCTGGAGCTTTCAAAATTCGTCCGGGAACTCGACGTGGACGTCTTCGTGGGCGGCATCAAGGAACGGCCCATCGCCCACAAGCTGGGCGTGGGTTTCTGCGACCACAACCACGAACGCAAAGAGGCCCTGGAAGGCTTCATCGGCATGCTCAATTTCGCCAAGGAAATCCACGCTTCGGCCACCAGCCCGGTCTGGCGGTTCGTGCCCCGGCGCGAAGCGCAGGCCAAGGCCCTGGCCATGGGAGAAAGCAAATGAGCGATTCGCCCTACACGTCCACGACCAACGCCTGCAAGCTGTGCTCGCCGCTGGGAGCGGCCCTGGCCTTCCGGGGCATCGAGGGCGCCATCCCCTTCCTGCACGGCTCCCAGGGCTGCGCCACCTACATGCGCCGCTATCTGATCAGCCACTTCCGCGAGCCCATGGACATCGCCTCCTCGGCCCTGGGGGAGAAGCAGGCCGTGTTCGGCGGCGGCCCCAACCTGAAAAAGGGCATTTTGAACGTCATGTCCAAATACGGGGCCACGGTGGTCGGCGTGGCCACCACCTGCCTGACCGAGACCATCGGCGACGACGTGCCACGGCTGCTTTCTGAGTTCCGCAAGGAATTCAGTGACCTGCCTCTTCCGGAAATCGTCGCCGTGTCCACCCCGAGCTATTCCGGCACCCATATGGAAGGGTGGCACGCGGCCGTGGCCGGCGTGGCCGCCCAGCTGGTCAAGGAGAAGGCCCCGGCCGAACGGCGGGTGAACCTCATGCCCGGTTTCGTATCGCCGGCCGACGTGCGGCACTTAAAGGACATCCTGGCCGACTACGGCGTGGCCGGCACCATCCTGCCCGACATTTCCGATTCCATGGACCGGCCGGCCCTGCTCGACTACGAAAAGCTGCCGGCCGGCGGGACCAGCCTGGCCGACATCCGGGCCATGTCCGGGGCGCTGGGGTCCGTCGAATGCGGCCGAACCGTCCCGGCCAGCGAAAGCGCCGGCGCCAATCTGGAACGGCGTTTCGGCGTCCCCTCTCGCCGGGTGGGCCTGCCCATCGGCATCCGCGAAACCGACGCCTTTTTCGCGGCCCTGTCCGAGCTGACCGGCCAGCCCACGCCGCAGCGCTACCGCGACGAGCGCGGCCGGCTGGTGGACGCCTACGTGGACGCCCACAAGTACCTGGCCGGAAAGCGGGCCATCGTCTACGGCGAGGAGGACCTGGTCATCGGCCTGGTGTCCTTCCTGGCCGAAATCGGCGTCACGCCCGTCCTGGCCGCCACCGGCGCCGTCGGCAAGGGCTTCAAGGAATCCCTGGCCGCGGTCACGGCCGACATCCTGCCCGAACCGCCCGAAGCCCGGGAAGGCGTGGACTTCTTCGACATCGCCGAGCAGGCGGCAACCCTGGCTCCCGACATCTTCATCGGCCACAGCAAGGGCTACCGCACGGCCAAGGCCCTGGGCGTGCCCCTGCTGCGGGTCGGCTTTCCCATCCACGACCGCTTCGGCGGCCCCCGGATCAGGCACGTCGGCTACGCCGGCACCCAGGAACTCTTCGACCGGCTGGTCAACCTTTTTCTCGAACGCAAGCAGGAAGACTGCGCCGTAGGATACGGCTATCTCTAAAGGAGTCTATCATGAGCCCCGTCAAGGACCTCTCCACGCATCCCTGTTTCAACCGGGAATCCGCCGGCACCTGCGGCCGGGTGCATCTGCCCGTGGCCCCCAAGTGCAACATCATGTGCAATTTCTGCAATCGCAAATACGATTGCGTGAGCGAAACCCGGCCGGGCGTGACCAGCGCCGTGCTCTCGCCCGAACAGGCCGTGCTCTACATGGACAAGGTCCTGGAACGGGAGCCGAACATCACCGTCTGCGGTATCGCCGGTCCGGGCGACCCGCTGGCCAATCCCGAGACGATGCAGACCATCCGGCTGCTCAAGGACAAGTATCCCCAGCTGCTCTTCTGCCTGTCCACCAACGGCCTGGCCCTGCCGGCCCACGCCGACGCGCTGGCCGACCTCGGCGTTTCCCACGTCACCGTCACCGTGACCGCCGTGGACCCGAAGGTCGGCGCCCGCATCTACGCCTGGGTCCGGGACGGCAAGGTCATCCACCGGGGCGAGGACGCGGCCAGGCTGTTGCTGGAACGCCAGCTGACCGGCATCACGATGCTCAAGAAGCGCGGGGTGATCGTCAAGGTGAACACCATCGTCGTCCCTGGCATCAACGACCAGCATATCCTGGAGGTGTCCAAGCGGATCACCGAACTCGGCGTGGACATTCAAAACATCATGCCGGTCTTTCCGGTGGCCGAAACCCCGTTCGCCGAGGTGCCCGCCCCCAGCCACGAGCTGATCCACGGGCTGCGGGACCAGGCCAAGGGCATGCTGCCCCAGATGAGCCATTGCAAACGCTGCCGGGCCGACGCCGTGGGGCTCCTCGGCGCGGACCATTCCCTGGACCTGGCCGGCCTGCTCGGCGACTGTTCGCGCATCGTGCCCGGCGCGGACCTGTCCGCCCGCCCCTACGTGGCCGTGGGCACCCGGGAGGGCATGCTCGTCAACATGCACCTGGGCGAGGCCCACAAGTTGCAGATCTGGAAGCAGGAAGGCGACGGCTTCGCCCTGGTCGAGGAACGCTGGGCCCCGGAACCGGGCTCGGGTCCCAAGCGCTGGGAGGAACTGGCCAAGCTCCTGGTCGACTGCCGGGCCGTGCTGGTGTCCGCCTTCGGCGACACGCCCAGCAAGGTGCTGACGTCGGCCGGCATTCTGCCCTACGCCTGCTCCGGCCTGGTGGAGACGGCCCTGGCCGAGGTCTACGGCGCCGGCGATCTGAGCCGGCTCAAGAGCCGGCGCAAGGGATTGGGCCGGGCCTGCTGCGGCGGCGCCGGCGGCGGCGAGGGCTGCTAGCCGTTGCCGACCATCCGCCCGAACCAAGGATGACGCACGCGGTTTTCCGCCCGAACGGGAAACCGCGTGTCATTTTTTGACAATCCTTCGGCGAGCAGGTATAGGTCTTTGCACGCGGTGGATCTCTCCACCGCGCCCGGGTCGATGGTTCGTTTCTCCTACGTGCGCGCCCCCCGGGGAAAAACCGAAAAACCTATCGATCCACGCTTGTCTTCGTTGGTCGACGACCATGCGAACCAATGCCGAACGGTGAACCCCGCACCCTTGTCCCCACGGATGGCGAACAGACGGGAACGGTGTCCGACGCCCCTGCCGGTTGTCATATTCTGGGCGTCTATTCCCTGATCAAGTCCGCCGAGACCGGCCACGGTGCCACCACGCGCAGCTATCAGCAAACGACCCTGTGGTTCGTACGCAGGCTGGGCGACGACACCTATTCCGTCCAGGCCCTGAACGCCAATTCCATCCCCTCCGGTCCGATAACGGGCATCAGCAAGGGCGACTTCATCCGCAACTACCGCCCGGAGCCCGGCTTCTACGAAAAACGCTGCCTGCCCTTTATCGATTCGCTCAAGAAAAAGCTGCGGCGGGCGGAACAGTATCTGGACGCCGCGGACCTGGACGGTGCGGAAAAGGAATTCTGCAAGGCCCTGCTCCTCGACGAAAAGCATCCCAAGGCCAACATCGAGCTGGGCAAAATCTATCTCCAGGAAGGCGACGGCAAAAAACTCAGCCGGGCCCTCAAACGCATCCTGGGCATCGACGCCCTGTTTCAGGAACAGGAACGCCACCTGTTCAACGACTTCGGCATCTGCCTGCGCAAGAGCAAGCATTTTTCCGAGGCCATCGCCTTTTACGCCAAGGCCATCGACCACAACGCGGGCGACGAGCACCTCTATTTCAACATCGCCAGGGCCAAGGCCGAATCCGGCGACCCGGACGGCGCCCGAGAGGATCTGGAACACGCCCTGGCCCTGCGTCCGGATTTCAGCGCCGCCCGGAAATTCCTCGAATTCCTTGACCAGAGCGCCGCGTCGACGCCGACCACCGACCTCGACACAACCGCGCCCAACGAGACTTCGCGATGACGAACACCCAAGGCTCTCACGCTCCGACACTGTGCCCTCCGGGCACCAGGATGCTCCTGGAGGTGGCCGGTTTTCAGGACAAACTGGCCAGCATCTGCGTCGGCCACATCCGGCCGCGCTTCGTGGTCACCACCGCCCCCATCGTCCCGGAGCACAACCGCGAAGCCGTCCACCAGATGCTCTATCCCGACAACACGGTGATCGTGCGCTTTCTGCTCGAAGGCACGGTGATGGGCTTCTCCGCCAAGATCATCCGCTCGCTCCAGGTGCCCTTCCCGTTGCTCTTCTTCACCTATCCCACCCGATTGGAATGCCTCGACCTGCGCCGGCACCGCCGGGTGCCCTGCTGCATTCCGGCCGAGACCGAGGTGGGGACAAACGCCACGCCGGGCATGATCGTCGACCTGAGCCTCACGGGCTGCCAATTTTCGGCCTGCCTCACCGAGGGAACGGCCACGCCCCCCCAGATCGGCATCGACGACTCGGTGGTGCTGCGCTGCCCACTGTTCGGCCAGGACGGACAAGCGGTACTGCCCAGCGCCGTCAAACGGGTCGGTCTTTCAGAGAAGCGTTTGGACATCGGCCTCAAGTTCAAGGAACTGTCTCCGGAAATTCATGCCGCCTTAAACGGCTACATCCATCACGCCCTGTCCGTCCTGGACTGAGCTTCTACTGCGAAATTCCGCCGTCACACCAGACAATTCGGACATTTTTCGCGGCCGGATACAGTCACTATCACCATTTGTCCATTTTGCGTGACGGCCTATACAAACCGGCGCCATTCCCCTATCGGTGCTGTAACGGTTGCTCCATACCGCGTCTTGTCTTCCAAACTCCGACAGCTATGAGGACTCCACCGCGAGAAGCCCAGTGCCATGATTGATGCCAACGTACTCCCCCCCCTCCTTCTGACGCTCCGCGTTTCGAGCCTGGCCACGGCCTTCGCCACCATTCCGGCCGTCATCATCGCCCGGTTCGCCTGCACCCGAGAGTTCGCCGGCCGCGACATGATCGACGCCATTCTCACCCTGCCCATGGTGCTGCCGCCGACGGTTCTCGGCTACTACATCATCGTGGTGTTGGGCCGCCGGGGCGTTCTCGGCGCCTACCTGTGGGAGGCCTTCGGCATCTCGATCATGTTCACCTGGGAAGGCGCCGTGCTGGCGGCGGCGGTGGTGGCGTTTCCCCTCGTCTACCGCTCGGCCCGGGCGGCCTTCGAGGGCGTGGACGAAAATCTGGAAAACGCAGCGAGAACGCTGGGCTCCAGCGAAATGGCCATTTTTTTCCGCGTCTCCCTGCCCCTGGCCATGCGGGGGCTGTTGGCCGGAGTCATGCTGGCTCTGGCCAGGGCGATGGGCGAATTCGGCGCCACCTTGATGGTGGCCGGCAATCTGCCCGGGAAAACCCAAACGCTGTCTTTGGCCGTGTACAGCGCCACCCAGGCCGGCAATGATACCCTGGCCAACGAACTGGTCTTGCTCATTTCCATCGTGTGCGTGATTCTGCTCGTGGTGGTGGCCAAAATCATCAAACCCAAATCATGACACAAGGAGAAGGATGATGCGAAAGATCCTGCTGTCCCTGATCCTGGCTCTGAGCGTGGCCATTCCCGCCCAGGCCGGCAATCTGACCGTTTCCGCCGCCGCCAGCCTGACCGACGCCTTCACCGCCGTGAAGACTGCGTTCGCCAAAGCCAATCCGGGCATCAACGTGACCATGAACTTCGCCGCCTCCGGCGCCCTGCTTTCCCAGATGGAAAAAGGCGCCCCGGTGGACGTGTTCGCCTCGGCCGATGAGAAGACCATGAACGCCGCCGTCGAGAAGAAGCTCATCGACACGGCGACCCGCGTCAATTTCGCCAAGAACTCCCTGGTCCTGGCCGTGCCTTCGGGCAACCCGGCCAAGGTCAAGGATCTGGACAGCCTGAAGGCCGGCGTCGTCAAGCGCATCGCCGTCGGTAACCCGGCCACCGTCCCGGCCGGCAACTATGCGAAGAACGCCCTGGCCAAGCTCGGCTACTGGGATCCGCTGGCCTCCAAGTTCGTCATGGCCGAATCCGTGCGCCAGGTTCTGGACTATCTCGCCCGCGGCGAAGTGGATGCCGGCTTCGTGTACGGCACCGACGCCAAGAAGGCCGAGGGCAAGGTGGTCGTGATCGCCGAAGTGCCGACGGTCAAGCAGATCATCTACCCCATCGCCACCCTGTCCAGCGCCGCCAACAAGAAGGACGCGGCCACCTTCATCGCCTTCGTCACGAGCCCCAAGGGTCAGGAAGTCCTGGCCAAGTACGGCTTCAAGAAGCCGTAAGGCAGACTCCATGCGTATCTCCATCGGCATAGAGAAGGTCTTCAGGTCGGCGGCCCGGGATTTCCATTTCTCGGCCACCTTTTCCACCTCGGACAACCGGGTGGTCCTGTTCGGCCCTTCCGGTTCGGGAAAGACCCTCACCCTGCGTTCCATCGCCGGTCTGATGAAACCGGACTCCGGCTTCATCAGCGTGGATGGACGGGTGCTCTTCGACAGCGGGAAAAAGGTTTTCGTCCCCCCCAGGGAGCGGAAAATCGGCTACGTCTTCCAGGACTACGCCCTGTTCCCCCATCTGACGGTGCGGCAAAACGTGGCCTTCGGGCTGCATCCGCAGCTGTTCGGCCGTCTTTCCCACACCCATGCCGATCGCGTCGATCACATCATGGATCTGTTCGGCATCGCCGCCCTGGCCGAGGTCCGGCCGTTGCGCATCTCCGGCGGCCAGCGCCAGCGCGTGGCCCTGGCCCGCGCCATGGTCGGCGAACCGAGTGCGCTGCTTCTGGACGAACCGTTCTCGGCCCTGGACATCCCCCTGCGCCAACGCGTCCGGATGGAACTGGCCGGGATATTGAGCCGCCTGGACATCCCGCTGGTCATGGTCACCCATGATCCGGCCGATGTGGCCTTCTTCGGCGGTGACGTGGTCACCTATGCCGAGGGCAAGGTGCTGGAGGTGCTCCAGTCCGAAGTCCTGCGGCGCACCTTGGTGCGGGTGGCCTAACTCTCTGTCTCCACGGCCCGCGCCGATCCGGGATGCTTCCCCGGGCCGGCGCGGGCTTTTTTTCCCATGCCGCAATCCCGCCCCGCCTCCGCCGACCGACCGGCCGTCTCCGTCCTACTACCAGTCTGGAACGCGGCCGCCAGCCTGCCGGCTGCCCTGGCCAGCCTGTCCGCCCAGACCCTGACGGATTTCGAGGTGGAGGCCGTGGACGACGGTTCCGACGACGGCGGGGCCACCTGGGACGTCCTGACCGCGGTAGCAGCCCGCGACCGCCGGGTGCGGCCGCTCCGCATCGCCCACGGCGGCATCGCCGCCGCCCTGACCGCGGGACTGGACGCCGCCCGGGGACATCTCATCGCCCGGTTGGATGCCGACGACGACTGCCACCCCCGCCGGCTGGAACGTCAGGCGGCCTTTCTGGACGCCCATCCGGACATCGGACTGGTCTCCTGCCGGGTGGCCTTCGGCGGCGATCCGGAAACGGCTCGGGGCTATCTGGAGCACGTCCGCTGGGCCAACGGCGTGCTGGCGCCCGAGGACATCCGGCTGGCCATTTTCCGGGAATCGCCCCTGCCCCATCCCTCGGTCATGTTCCGGGCGAACCTCGCCGGGCGCTACGGCGGCTACCGCCAGGGCGATTTCCCCGAGGACTACGAACTCTGGCTGCGCTGGCTCGACCACGGCGTGGCCATGGCCAAACTGCCCGACACGCTCGTCACCTGGAACGACCCGCCGCACCGGCTTTCCCGGACCGATCCCCGCTACGCGCCCGAGGCCTTCCACCGAATCAAGGCCGGCTACCTGGCTCGCTTCCTGGCCGCCCACAACCCCTTCCATCCGGACGTCATCGTGGCCGGGGCCGGCCGGATCACCCGTCACCGGGCCGAACACCTGCTGGACCACGGCGTGCGCATCACCGCCTGGCTGGACATCGACCCGCGCAAGGTGGGCAAGGTGGTGGCCGGCCGGCCGGTTCTGCCCTTAACGGACGTGCCCGGGCCCGACGCCTGCTTCGTCCTGCCCTACGTGGCCAGCCGGGGCGCCACCGATTTTCTGTCCGCCTTTCTCGTCGAGCGGGGCTTCGTGCTCGGCCGCTCGTTCCTGCCGGTGGCCTGAAAACGCCTTGCCGCGCCGAGCTCTGCGGGAAAACGCCGGGAAAGGCAGGCGCCCTCTTGCTTTCGGGCCGGAGCTTTCCTACTCTCACGGACAGTGGCGGGGTCTGCGCCGAAAACCCGGTGCGCCCGAAGCGGTTTTCGCGGCAGCGGACGCGTTGTGACGCATTCGTCACCCAACCCGCATCGTTTCTGCACCATCGGGTGCTTTGCATACCCGGGGCGAAAAAGCGCCCGACAACCATTCCCGGGAGGAATCGTGGCCGACTCCATCTTCAAGTACGACGGCATCCAGGACGCGTCCGCCATTGCCCCCTACCTCGAAGCCATCCGGGACGGCTTCGTCAAGGGCGGCCTGACCCTGACCCAGGGCGGCCAGGAAATGATCCTGACCCCCCAGGGGCTGGTCACCATCACGGTCGAGGGCAAACGCAAGGGCGACGACTGCAAGTTCAAGCTCACGTTGCGCTGGAAGGAACGCGGCGAAGACGAGGAGGCCGGAGCGCCGTTGCGCATCCAGGCACAGGGACCAGAGCATGCGTGACATCGAGCCGAATCTCACCTTTCTGCTCGTCGAGGTGGAGCGGCAGATCCGGGAAGCTCAGGCCGTGCTCGAAGTCCACGACGAAGAGGCCATCGACAAGATCGAGGCCCGGGACGACTATATCGACAACCTGAAGAGCGTCATCGAAAACGCCTGCTTCAGTGCCCTGCACGAAACGGCCAAGCCGGACGCCCAGGAAGTGGCCTCCATCCGGGCCCTGCACATCATCGGCAACAACCTGGAGCGCATCGGTGACCACGCCGTCAACGTGGTACGCCAGACCCGGCACTACGACGACCCGGAACGTATCCGCAACTACGGCTACAAGCCCTTTTTCAACGAAATTCTCATGGCCATGGAATGGATTCCCGCGGCGGCCATGGAGCGCGACCTGGCGTCGGCCCTCAAGATCTGCCGCAGCGAGCTGCACCTGGACCGTCTGTACAAGCGGGAATTCGACCGCATCCGGGGGGAGCTGCGCTCCGGCATGTTCACCGGCGACCTGCTCACCACCCTGTTCATTTTCCGCTACCTGGAGCGCATCGGCGACGCCCTGCTCAACATCGGCGAGGCCGCCATCTTCGGCATCACCGGCGACAAGTTCAAGATCCGCCAGTTCCGGGCCTTAAACGACATCCTGGCGGCCAGCGGCAATGAAAATCCGCTCACCGACCTCGATTTCGAGTCCATCTGGGGCACGCGCTCCGGTTGCCGCATCGGCCGGGTGCATGATCGCCACCCCGGCGGCCCGGAGGGCCACGACGTCATCTTCAAGGAGGGCGACACCGACAAGCTGTGTCGGGAAAACGCCAATATCGACCGTTGGGAAGCCCTGATGCCGGGACTGCCCCCCCGGGTGGAGGCCTTCCGGCAAAACGGCAAGACCAGCTCCATGCTGGTGACGATGCTGCCCGGCCAGACCATCCAGGACATCGCCCTGGCCGGAGACGCGCCGCTGTTGCGTTCGGCCATGGCCACCCTGCGCCGCACGGCCGGCTTCCTCTGGGACATGACGCTGCGGCCGGGGCAGGTCCGGGGCGCCACGATGCGGCAATTGCGCCAGCGCCTGACCGACGTGCTGTCGGTCCACCCCCAGTTCCATCTGTCCCGGCGGACCATCGGCTCGCGGGTGCTGCCGTCCCTGGAGGAGCTGCTCAACCAGGCCGAGGCCGTGGAAAACCGGCTGACCGCCCCCTTTGCGGTGCTGCTCCACGGCGACTACAACAGCAACAACATCCTCTACGATCCGGCCGAGGACCGCATCCACTACATCGACCTGCACCGTTCGGCCGATGCCGACCTGGTCCAGGACGTCTCGGTCTATATGATCTCCCATTTCCGGCTGCCCGTCTTCGACGCGCCCCGGCGGAAGATGCTGCTGACCGCCATTCTCGACATGTATGCCTTCGCCCGGACCTTCGCCACGGACCACGGCGACGCGACCTTCGACCTGCGGCTGACCCTGGGCCTGGCCCGGTCGCTTATCACCTCGACCCGGTTCGAGCTGTCCCAGCGTTTTTCCCGGCTCATGTTCCAGCGCGGGGTCTACCTGCTCGAACATGTCATCAACCATACCGGCGATCCGGCCGCCTTCCGCCTGCCCCTGGCGGCGATGCGCCACTGACGGCCCGGACCATGCTCAAAGTCCCTTATCTCGCGCGCGCCGGCGCCGCCCGCCCGGCGCCGCCCCGGCATCGACACGTACTCCGGAGGACGACATGAAACGTATCGGCGTGGTGGGCATCCCCACGGGATGGTCCACCTTGCGACTGCTGGACGCCCTGGAACGCAGGACCGGCTTTCGCCTGTGCATCGACATGGCCGAGGTTCGGGTGGACCTGGACACGGGCCGGGTCTTCTGCCGGGACACCGACCTGACCGCCCTGGACGCGGTCATCGTCAAGAAAATCGCCCCCACCTATTCCCCGGACGCCCTGGACCGCATGGAAATCCTGCGCTACCTGGCCGGCCGGGGCGTCCCGGTCTTCTCCAACCCGGACAGCATGGCCCGGCTGATCGACCGCCTCTCCTGCACCACCACCCTGCGCCTGGGCGGCATCCCCATGCCGCCGACGGTCATCACCGAGGACCAAAACGAGGCGGTCCGGACCGTGGCCCGATTCGGCAAGGCCGTGTTCAAACCGCTGTTCAGCTCCAAGGCCCGGGGCATGGCCGTCATTGCGGACGGCCCCGAGGCCCCGGAGGAAATCGCCGACTACCAGGCCGCCGGCAACCGGGTCATGTACATCCAGCAGATGGTGGCCCACGCCGGCGGGCGCATCGACCTCGGCGTCTCCTTTCTGGGCGGCCGCTACCTCGGCACCTACGCCCGGCAGGGGAGCGACGCTTCCTGGGACACCACCACCCGGACGGGTGGTCGCTACGTTCCCTACACGCCTTCCGCGGCGGTCGTCGCCCTGGCCAGCCAGGCCCAAGCGCTGTTCCCGGGCATGGCCTTTACCTGTGTGGACGTGGTGGAGACCCCGGACGGGGCCGCCATCTACGAAGTTTCGGCCTTCGGCGGCTTTCGGGGACTGTTCGAGGCCTGCGCCCTGGATGCCGCCGGCGCCTACGCCGACTATGTCCTGGAGCAACTCGCATGAACGCGGCGCACCAGACCATCGCCGCCCTGCTCGACCCCGTGCTCGCGGCCCATCCCCGAACGGCCGACCTGGAGCTGACCTTCGAGGACATCACCGTGGCCGTCACCTCCAACTCGCCGGATCTGATCGCCAGGCTCGCCGGCTATTACCGGGATTTCCTGGGCGGCGGCGGCGCGGTCCGGCTGACCGTGACGGCCATCGAGTCCGCGCCGGTCGCCCTGGACCTGCCGTTCACGGTCAAGGCGCGCGAACCGGGCAAGACCAAACACAAGGAAGCCTACGTCGACCTGCCGGACGGCCGCGTCGTGCACAAGCTCTTGACAGGACTTGTCTTTTTCTTCGGGCACGGCGTCAACGCCGCGTTGGGTCCCTGCCTGGCCAACGACAACCAGATCATCAATTTCATCAACAACCGGGTGCTGGAAGTGCGGCTGCGGGCCGGCGACCTGCTGCTGCACGCAGCCGGCGTGGCCGAAGGGGAACGCGGTCTGGCCATCGCCGGCTTCTCCGGGGCGGGCAAATCCACCCTGGCCCTCCAGATCATGCGCCACGGCACGGATTTCGTGAGCAACGACCGGATCATGGTCTCGCGCACCGCCTCCGGGCTCACCATGCGCGGCCTAGCCAAGCTGCCCCGGGTCAATCCCGGCACGGTGCTCAACAACCCGAGCCTGGCCCCGGTCATGGACGCGGCCGAGCGGCAGACCTTCGCCGCCCTGCCACCGGCCGAACTGTGGGACCTGGAGCACAAATACGACGCCTCCATCGACGCCTGCTTCGGCCCCGGCCACTTCCGGTTGTCCTGTCCCATGGTCGGCCTGGCCGTCCTGACCTGGCGACGCGAACCCGCGCCCCTGGTCTGCCGCGTGGTGGCCCTGGCGGACCACCGCGCGCTGCTGGCCGCCTTCATGAAGGACCCCGGCGTCTTTTACGACCCCGACGATCCGTCGGAGGAGGCCATGGCCGGCCCGCAAGCCTATCTGGACAGGCTCGGCGACCTGCCCGTCCTCGAAATCACGGGCGGCGTGGACTTCGAGGCGGCCGCCCGGATCTGCCTGGACTTTCTGCGCCATCCCCAGGCCCTCCCCGGCGTCGGGGCGGCCTAGCCGTAGAGCTTGGTCAGGACCCAGGCCATGTTCCGGCCCAGGTTCTTCATGGTCAGCTGGCCTTCCTCGTCCTTGGCCACGTCGCCGGGCTCAAGGCCGTACCCCATGTTCCAGTAGCTCGATCCCGGCACCACCATCTGATTGATGAAAAAGAAGTGGTTGATGGAATTGAAGGTGTGGATGGCCCCGCCGCGGCGTACCGCCACCACCGCGCCCCCGACCTTGCGGGCAAACAGCGAATCGTTGGCCAGGGCCACCATGCCGGCCCGGTCGATCAGCGACTTGATGTTGGTGCTCACGTTGGCGAAATAGGTGGGCGAACCGATGAGCACGCCCTCGGCCGCCGCCATCTTGTCCACCAGCTCGTTTAAGCAGTCCCTGGTGATGGCGCAGTGGCCGTCCTTTTTCTTCCAGCACTGGTTGCAGGCGATGCAGCCCTCGATGACCTTGCCGTGCAGCTGCACGAGCTCGGTGGCAATGCCGGCCGCCTCGATCTCGGCCAGGGCCGTCCGCAGCAATATGGCCGTGTTGCCGTCCTTGCGGGCGCTGCCGTTGATGGCCAGAACCTTCATCGCGCACCTCCGTTTTTGAGCGCCTTGCCCGCCTGCCAGGCCCCGGCCACGGCGTCGCCGAGGGTCCAATAGCGGTTATCGGGCATGGTGAGGAGCAGCGGCCGATACTTGGCCACGTCCGGCTTGCCGTCGGACAGGATCGCGCCGTCGGCATAGCCGGCCACGATCTCGCCGACGTAGAACCCGTTGCCGGGGAACTCCACCACCTTTTCGAGGCGCACCTCCAGGCAGAGCGGGCACTCCCGGATCATGGGCGCGGTCTTGAGGTCACCGTAAAACACGTCGAAGAGAGCCGCCTTGTCGGTCACCCGGCCCGAGGTCAGGCCGCAGTAATCGACCTTGGCCACCAGCTCGGGGCCGGGCAGGCAGACGGAAAAGGTCTCCGTTTCCCGGATGCCCTGGCCGGTCAAATGCCCCTGGCCGATGGAGACGCCGATCAGCGGCGGGCGGCCGCCCACCCGGGTGAGCCAGGCGGCGGCCATGAAATTGGGCCGGTCCTCGACCATGGCCCCCACCAACGACACGGGCATGGGCGGCAAAATGTCCGGATCGAGCCGTACTTTCTCGGCCATCACTTGATCTCCTTGCCGATGGAAAAGCCCAGCCCCAGATCGGGGCCGAGGCCGTAATAGTGCCGATCCTCGGGCGCGTAGATGATCGGCTTGATGCGGGCCGGATCGGGATTGCCCTCGTGCATGACGGCCTCATCCGCCTTCACGTCCTCGATGCGGCCGACGAACATGATGTGGACGCCCACCTCCAGCACGTGGATCACCGTGCACTCGATGACGAGCGGGCACTCGTCCACGTAGGGCGCGTCCACCAGGGCGCTTCTGACGGCCGTAAAGCCGCAGGCCGCGAACTTGTCGTGATTGCGCCCCGACACCATGCCGCAGTAGTCGACCTTGGCCACCAGCGCTTCCGAGGGCACGCTCACGGTGTAGGCCTTGCGCGCCATGATGGCGGCATAGGAATGCCGGGGCTTTTGCAGCGACACCGTGAGGCACGGCGGCGACGAGCAGCAAATGCCGCCCCAGGCGGCCGTCATGAGGTTGGCCTTGCCGTCGGCGTCGTAGGAACCGATCAGCCAGGCCGGGGTCGGCAGGGTCAGGGTCTTGGGTCCGAGAGAAACTTTCGCCATGGGGTCATGCTCCTTGCCTACAGGGTTTCGGACGGTAGTCGCGACCGGTCCGCCAGCAGGGGGCCACCGGCGTTCCCAGGGAGAAATACCAGCCGCTGGCATAATCGAACAGGATCGGCCGGACCTTTTCCAGGTCGATTTTCCCCTTGTCCAGGACGGCCGCATCGGCGTGGGTGGCGATGAGCTCGCCGACGAACACCTCGTGGGCCGGCAGGTCGATGACCTGATGCAGGCGCAGTTCCATGTTGACCGGACATTCCCGGATCATCGGCGCGCTGCCCAGCCGGCCGAAAAAGACGTCGAACACCGCCGACTTGTCCACCGTGGTCCCGGAGACGACGCCGACGTAATCCGTCGCCGCCACCAGCTCCCGGGACGGCAGGCAGATGGAAAACGTGCCGTTTTGATGGATGCCCAAGGCCGTGTGCCGGAACTTTTTCAGGCTTGCCGTCAGGTACTGGGGCGGCGCGTTGTTGAGGATGCCCACGTGGGCCACGGTCATGAAGTTGGGCTTCCCGTCCACCAGGGCTCCGACGATGGTGGTCGGCATGGGGTACAGACCGCAGACCGGCCCGAGATCGACTGGGGCGTCCATGGCCTACCAGCCGTTGCGGTGGATGCGTTCCGGCTTGAAGCGGTCCTCGACCCGGCGAAAGGCCGCGTCCGGCCCGGGATGACCGACGACCACCAGACCGTGGGCCTCGACGCCGGCGGGGAGCTTGAGCAGTTCGGCCAGGCCCTTCATGCGGTCCGGCCGGGGGCAGATGCCGCACCAGACCGTGCCCAGGCCCAGGCCCCGGGCGGCCAGCATGAGGTTCTCGATGGCGGCCGAGCAATCGAGCATCCAATAGCCGAAGCCCGGGAACTTCTCCAAGGCCAGCTCGGCCACCACGGCGATGGCCAACGGTGCCTGCCGGCACATGGCGGCGTGGGGGTGGATGTCCGGGACGGCGTCGAGCACGGCCCGGTCGTCGATGACTACGAAATGCCAGGGCTCGCCGTTGCCGGCGCTCGGCGCGGTCATGGCCGCCCGCAACATCTCGGTCAATGCCGATTCGGACACGGGATCGGCCGTGAACGAACGGATGCTGCGACGGGTGTGGATGGCTTCGAACAGGTCCATGGGGCCTCCTTTGCTGGTTTCTCCTTTACGCTTGGAGAAAAATCCGTCAGTATAACCAAAAAGGCAAGTAGGCACCAAAAAGTGCTGTAGTATCTTTTTGGATACCTGCCTGAGGAGCGCGGATCATGGGCCCACCCGAAACTCCCTGCGGCCGTAAACGGTGCCTGGGCAAGGAATACTCCTGTAGCATGGAATTGTCGCTGGCCGTCATCGGCGGCAAGTGGAAACCGCTGATCCTGTGGCATCTCCACGAGGGCGGCGACATGCGCTTTTCGGCCCTGCGCCGGACCATGCCCGTCATCACCCAGAAAATGCTCACCCAGCAACTCCGGGAGCTGGAGGCCGACGGCCTGGTCAGCCGCACCGTCTTTGCCGAAGTGCCGCCTCGGGTCGAATATGGCCTGACCGACCTCGGCAGGGGCAGCATCCCCATCCTGGAATCCCTGTGCCGCTTCGGCCGGGCGTTCGAGGAACGCTTCGGCGTCGAGGACGCCGCGCCGGCCGCCGACGCCGCCAGCCGCTAAACGCCGCGCGGGACTTGCCAGGCCGCCCCGGCGGCGGTAAGGAACCTCCGTTGTCCTCAGGGCGGGGTGCAAGTCCCCACCGGCGGTATCCCGGCAGCCGGGGAGCCCGCGAGCGCTCCCGCAACCGTGCGGGAGGTCAGCAGATCTGGTGCGACGCCAGAGCCGACGGTGACAGTCCGGTACAAAGAGGAGACGACGGCCTCCCCGGGCCGGCACCTGCCGGCGTCAGATCGACCTTTTGCCCGCTTTGACCGTCCCCTTCCGCGCCCTGATTCTGGCTCTCGAACCATGTCGAACGGAGCATGCCATGAATCAGATCCTTTCCGATAGCGAAACCGCCTTCCAAAGCGTCATCAAGGGCATCGAAGCCATGCGCCAGGGCCACGGCATCCTGGTCACCGACGACGCGGACCGCGAAAACGAGGGCGACCTCATCTTCGCGGCCGAAACCTTGACCGTGCCGCAGATGGCCATGCTCATCCGCGAATGCAGCGGCATCGTCTGCCTGTGCCTCACCCCCGAAAAGGCGTCTTCCCTGGAGCTCCCCCCCATGGTCGCGGTCAATACCTGCCGCAACCGTACCGCCTTCACCATCACCATCGAGGCGGCCCAGGGCGTCACCACCGGCGTCTCGGCCGCCGACCGGGTCACCACCGTCAAAACCGCCGCCGCCAAGGGTGCCACACCGGCCGACCTGGCCCACCCCGGCCACGTCTTCCCGCTCATCGCCAAGGCGGACGGCGTCCTCACCCGGCGCGGCCACACCGAAGCCACCGTGGATATGGCCCGACTGGCCGGCTTTTCGCCCTGCGGCGTGCTGTGCGAACTCACCAATCCCAACGGTACCATGGCCAAGGGTCCGGAAATCGCCGCCTTCTCCCGGGAACACGGCTTCCCCATCGTCACCGTCGCCGACCTCGCCGCCTACCGGCAGGCCATCGGCGACCGTTGGTAAAGAAAAGAAACGGCGAAGATGCCTCCAGCGGCCGGGGGGCATGATGCCCCCCGGACTCCCTCGCACCGGAGAGTTACGAGAAAGGCACCCGCGCGGCGGATCGGGGATATGCTTCCCGGAACAGGGGGACCGGGGGGAATGATTCCCCCCGGCAGGTCCAGGGCGGCGCCCTGGCGGTGAGGGTCCGGGAGAGGCAGCGCCTCGCCCGGTCGCCGGAGGCCTCGTGCCGCGCCTTTGGGGCGTTCCCCGGGAGTGCGCGGGCGGCTATTCCAGCAGACGCGGCACGCAAGGCGCCGGTCGGGTCTCGGAAAGGAGCAGGCTGGCCTGGGGCGGCACCGGCCGGGATTTGGCCTTGGCCAGCGTGGCTTCATGATCGCGCAGCACCGAGGCCAGCACCGTCAGGGACAGCCGGTTGGCGGCGATGCGGGGGATGGCCGTCCTGTCGGTGGCAGCCGAAACCGGGCTGGAGCCGGTCACGAAAAGGTATTTGAAACCGGCTTCGCGCAACAGCCGGGAATAGGTCTCGGTGACCCGGCCGTAGGGATAGGCGAAGTACGCCGTATCGCGGCCGAAAACCTGCCGGTAGCGTTCCCGGCTTTTCCGGATGTCCTCCTGGGCCAGGGCCTCGTTTCCGGCCACGCGCGGCGAATGCATCCAGGAATGGTCGGCAAAGGTGACGTTGGGATAGGCCTTCAGGGCGTTGATGTCGTCCCGGCTCAGGGTGGCGGTGCTGGAGGGGTTGGCGACGAAGGCCATGGGCAAGAACAGGGTAAAGGGCAGATTGCGGCGGGCAAGGATCGGGAACACCTTCATGACCGAGGACCAGCCGTCGTCGATGGCGATGACCACGGACTTGTCCGGCGGACTCTGCCGCTCGTCCAGGCAGCGGGTCAATTCCTCGATGGGGATGACCTTGTAGCCGGAGTGGTCCAGGAAATCGAGCTGGGCCTCGAAGGCCTCCACGCTCATGGACATGCTCGAACGGACGCCGAAGCTGTGATAGACAAGGATGGTGGTGGCGCGGGACTGTCCGACGATCACGGACAAAAAAAGCCCCACTGCCGTCATCGCGGCCGCACAAGGGATTGGGGCGCGCATCAAAGAGAACCCCCGCTGTTGGCGTCCCCCTCTGCGGCCTACCGTCCGGGCCCTGCGCCGGGACGACGCCAGGGGCGTCTCGCTTACTTGGTCAGCGTATCAGATACGGCGCCGTCCCGCAAACGGGCCGCCGCATCCATGATGGTATTGACGTATATCTTACTGTGATTATAGGCATAAAACACCCGGCGTTTGGCCTCGTCCGTCATGGTGGGCTTCCAGCCCATGACCGTGAGGATATTGCCGAGGCTCATCAAGGCATCGTTGACATTGAACAAGTCCGCCTTGCCGTCGCCGTCGCCGTCCACGGCGTACTTGAGGGCATTGCTCGGCATGAACTGGCAGATGCCGATGGCCCCGTAGATGGAACCGGGGATGGACAGGGGGTCCATGCCCTGGGCCTCGGCGTAGCGCAACAGGGCCTTCAGTTCGCCGTAGGCCCATTCGCCCTTCTCCTCGGCCTTGCGGGTGAGCCAGGCCATCCGGTCCGGGGCGGGTTTCTCGTAATCGAAGGCCGGGGCCAGCACGGCCGGATTCTCGGCGGCGGCCAGGCTGGCCAGGTTGACCAGGGCCACCTGATCGCCGAGATAGCGTCCCACCCGCGTCTCCACGGCCAAAAGCGCCACCAGATATTCCTCGGGCACGCCGTACCGCTGTCGCACCCGGGCCAGGGCCTCGCGGTTGGCCGCCATGAATTCCCTGGACTCGGCCAGGCGTTCCGGGGAAAGCATCCGCTCATGGACCTCGGCGGTCGTAAAGGTGGGGAACGTCAGGCCGGGCGGGGCGGGCTTGGGATTTTTCTCCAGCTCGTCCAGCAGGGCCCGGTTGGCCTCGGGGAGCGGGGGCAAGGCGACCGCCGCCAGATAGGCCTTGATGGACCATTTGGTCATCCGGTCGAGCCGGCCGTCGACCGGACCGGGGAACCAGCCCAGGTCCTTGAGGCGCGTCTGGACGTCGGCGACGATCCGCAGGCCGTACTTGGCCATATAGAGGGCGGTCAGCTTGTCGGCCATGGCTTTTGGGGAAAAGGCCATCTCGGACCGGGAAAAAAGCCGACGCAGTTTGGTATCGGAGAAGCCGTCGGCGGCCAGTCGGCGGACCAGCGGTTCGAAGGTGGCGTCCACCAGGGAGGCGGCCGGGGCCACGCTTGCCCAGCCGGCCAGGCAGACGGTCAGGACCAGGGCGCAGGCCGTGCGCCGGAACGTTCGCTGCATCAGGTCACCGCCAGGCCCGGCCTGCTCATTGCGGCGGGGTGCGGCGGTCAAGGCAGGACCTTGCCTCCCCGGCTCAGGGCGGCGTAGCAGGCAAAGACCGCATCGTTCATGATGCCCGAGCCCACGTAGATATCGCGCCAGTCCTCGGCGGACAGGCTGACGCCCTCCATGGCGGCCTGGAGGGGCAGATCGTAGACGACGACGGTGAGGTATTCGCGAGCGATGGCATCGCCGGCCTTGGCCTTGGCCATGGCGGTTTCGGTGGTGGCGGCGGCCGACCAGGAGCCGGTCCAGGAGGTCACGTAGACCTGCCGGGCGAAGCGCACGTAGGCGTCCTTATCGGCGGGTTTGGGAGCGGCGGCCTTGGCGCGGGCGACGGCCGCGCGGACCTGGGCCAAGTTGGCTTCGGTGAGGGGCATGGCCGCCACCGTGGCCGGGCCGGGACGGGGGGTGGCCAGCGATGTACAGCCGCCACAGAGCATGGCCAGAACCATCAGTACAAGTGCCGCTCTCGCCGCCATCGTCGCCTCCAGGGGAATCCGGACCGGGCCGGGCGCTCCAAACCGGCGTGGTTTACTCCTTTTTCAGGAGGTTTGTCCATGACGGGGGAGGCGGTCGCCCGGCCGGGGGGAAACCGGGCTATTCGGACAGGGTGTCGTAGGCCTCCAGTATATGCGAGGCATAGACCAGTGCGGCGCCGGTATTGAGGTTGATGGCCACGGCCATGGCGTCGAGGATTTCCTCCCGGCTGGCACCGGCGGCGACGGCGGCCTTGGCGTGGACGGCTATGCAGGTTTCGCAGCGGGTGGTCGCGGCGACGGCCAGGCTGATGAGTTCCCTGGTTTTGGCATCGAGGACGCCGTGGGCGGAGCCGGCGGCCTCCAGGGCTTTGGCGGCATCCATGATTTTGGGATTGCCCCGGGCCAGGTCGCCAATGGCCTTCATGGCACCTTGCAGCAATTGTTTCCAATCGACGAGCATAGTGGAACCTCCGTTGCTGACGCGTCTGGGCGTCGGTTAGGCCGGGGTATGTCCGAGGGGCCGTCCGGCGTCTTTCCGTGCTGGCCGAAAACGGCGGGCGGGTCAAGGGCGGGGGGGGATTATTTCCGTCCGTAGAGGGCGAGGACGCGGTCCACGTAGGCTTGGGTTTCGGGTATGTCGGGCACGCCGCCGGCCTTGGCGACGCGGGCGGGCCCGGCGTTGTAGGCGGCGAGGGCGAGGCGCAGGTCATGGAAGGTATCGAGGAGGGATTTGAAGTAGCGGATGCCGGCTTCGAGGTTTTGGGAGCCGTCGAAGGGATCGACGAGGCCCATATCGCGGCCGGTGCCGGGCATGATCTGCATGAGGCCTTCGGCGCCTTTGGGGGAGACGGCGGCGAGGTCGAAGTCGGATTCGACGGTGACCATGGCGCGTATGAGGTTGGGGTCCAGCCGGTAGCGGCGGCAGTAGTAGCGGATGAAGGGCAGCACCTTGGCGAGGTCGGTGCCGGCGGGCAGGCGCATGTAGTCGAAGGGCTGGGCCTTTTCGGAAAGGCGGCGGTTGCTGAGGACGAGGGCGCCGTTGGGGTCGCGGTAGCGGTAGATGACCTGCCCCCTGGCGGACGTGGCGACGGCCAGTGCGGCCAGGAGCAGGCAGGCGGCGAAGCGGCGGGGCATGGAGGGATTGTGCGTGGCGGCGGCGGTTTTGGCAAGGGCCGCAGGGGACGGTTCAGCGGCGGAATTCCAGGCTGAAGTCGCGTATGGTGATGTTTTGCGGGGAGGAGCCGGTCGCTTCGGTCCAGCCGAAGTAGACGGTAGCGAGCTTGTCGTGGTCGGCGGCGGCGAGGGTTGTGGTGAAGGCGATTTGGGGGGATTGGGCGGTGTAGTCGGTGGTGACGTCGTCAAAGCCGTCGCCGGTGCCGTCGATCCAGACTGCGACCAGATAGGCGCCGCCGTCGGCGGTGTCGTCGCGGTGGATTTCCAGTCGCATGGTGTGGTCCTGGCCATCTTCCAACCAATTGGGCTCTCCGTCGGTTTTGGGTTTTTCGTAGTAGCCGACGTTTTCCGTTGTCGGGCCTTTGGGGTTGGCCGGGGAGGAGCCGGCGCCGTGGACGTTATCGTCGTCGCAGCCGGAGCCGCCCCAGTAGACGACGGCTATATGGTTGGCATTGCCGGCATCGGCCCGGGAATTGAACATGGTGGGCGGATTTTGGCCCAGGTTGGGGTAGACGTCCACTTCGACGGCCAATTTGGGTGCGTCTATGCCCAGGCCGCTCGGGCCGGGTCCGGCGTAGCCGAGGTATTCCCCCATGCGGCCATTGGCGGCGCCGCCGGCGGCCGTTGTCGGATCATTGGTCGTTGCGTTGGCGACGGTGAAGGTGAAGCCGTCGCCGTAGTCGGTGGACTGGCTGTCGCGGTCGATTTTGGAGAAGGCGAAGCCGAAGGTGGCGCGCAGACCTTTGGCGAAGGAGCATTTGCCGGCGTTGCACATGCCGTCGGGGCAATTCGAGCCGGTGCAGGCGCCGCGGGAGCCCTGGTACCATATGGCGCCGGTGGTATTTTTCCTGCCGCCGCCGAGGCTTATGGAGCCGGAGTCGGAGGGATCCGCCTGCCCGTGGGAGGGATTGGTCTTGGCGGCATAGACGGTTATGGCGCCGGCGACATTTTCGGTTTTGCCGACGGTTGGGGTGGTGAAGTCGTCGAGGTTGGCGGTGAAGGAGATGGGGGAGGGGGCGGCGTGTTTGGCCGTGGCCACGGCGTTGGCTTCGAGGGGCGTTCCGGGGCAGACGGTGGCGCGGCAGGTGACGGTGTAGACGCCTGCCGCATCGGGGCCGGTCTGGGCCAGGGCGAAGGCGTCGGGGCCGAGGGCGAAGGAGCCGGTGCGGCCGGCGGCCCAGACGTTGAGGCCGGACAGGGCGAGGTAATGGGCGCGGGCCTGGCGGTTGTCGGTACCTGTTGTGAGGGCTGTTGCGGAGGTCAGGAGGGCGAGGCTTGCCGCCAGTGTGGAGAGGATGACGAGTGCGACGATGATGCAGAGCAGTATTGCGCCGGCGGGAGGGGCAATGGAGCGGATATTCCCTTTTCTTGAAGAGAGACAGCAGCAATCCATACCGGCCACTCGCCAAAAAAAGCATCCCGGGCAAGTGGTGGATCATATTGCCCTGCCACGAGTAGGATTTCATCCATACTCGGAAAGAGCAGTTAAGCAATGTTATATAAATATATATATTTTATAAGATAAATACATATAGATTAATAAAGACACACTCCGCGCTTCGCTCATCTTCAATAGAATACGCGTTGGAAAGGTTTCCCTGAATCAATGAGGATATGGAATTCCATCATATTTAATTCAGGTTCCTCCTTTTCCCGTATTGACTTCCATTATTATTCAAATCTGTTGGCGTACTCCCACCCGATGTTGCACTTCCGGGCATTCCAGCGCCATGCAATATATTGGGTTTCTCGGATGATTTATTGCTATGGTAGTCAGTTTTGGCTGAGCCTTTATACTGTAATGGATCATTCTCACGTTGCTCTTGCTTATACTGATCCAAGATTTTACCAGCAAAAGCTACCGAATCAATAAAAAGAATAGCAAAAAAGACAAAACAGACTTTCTTCATTGGCTTTCCCAAAAATTACTATTGTAACCTGCTCAAAAAATATGTCGAATCTACAGATGAAAAATAATACCAAGCATTGTAAGGGTTTATATCTCCAGCTGAACTATACAATCCACCGATAACAGAAGTTCCTCCTCCCGGTTGAATATTTCCAGTAGCATAAATCGTTCCGATCCAATTACTTCCTCCATTAAATGTCGTATTTCCATTAACATCCATATATATTTTGCTCGCATATGATGAATTAATAAAGTCAATGTCACTTACTTGATTTGCGGAAGTAAAACAATTACCATTTTGAGTTTTTACATAAACATTAACTCCCCCGCCAAAATTCACATTTCCTGTTACAAATATATTAATATATGTATTTGGCGTAGATAAATCGAAGCACAGCTTACTCCCCCCATTAAATGTAATTGACCTAAATTTATTTGTTTTATCATCAATCCCAGATCCCTTAAACGTGTAGTTCCCAGATACATTTAAATCTGTTGTTGAATAATAAACTTCATGATCTGGAAGAGTAAAAGAAGAACAATCAGAAGGTGCTTTTGGATTTGAGTAAATGTCACCTGTTAACGTAGACCAACCTTCCTGAGAATAACTTCCCGATAAATAGACACTCCCTTTAATTGTCCCCGCTAAATAAACAGAGCCACCAGAATTTACATCGCCTTTAACCGTTGAGTTTCCCTGTATTGTTACATTTCCAGACGCATATATATTTCCTGTAACTACTGAACCGCCATCAATCAAAACATCCCCATGAGCATTGAGATTGCCATTAGCACTAGATCCACCAGAAATTGTAATACCGTCGTTGGAACATTGGCTAGTTCCTGTCCAGTTAACACCTCCCTGTAGAACAAGCGCCGTAGTGTTAGAAAGAGAAGTTAAATTTCCTTTAATGGTAGAACCACCTTGAATTGTAATAGAATCTCCTAATGAGTCACCAACTTCATATCCTGCAATTATTACTTTTGATTTCCCTCCTCCCTTCGGTGGAGGTGAAGTAGATGGTGGATTTGGTGGTGTTATAGGCGGAACTCCACTGCCCGGTGTTGTACCATTCAGTGTACCCAATAAATAATATGCTTCATATTGTGTACCCGCATTTGCTATCCCTAAAATAGCAACATTATATGATCTAGGGCTTGATCCAGAAATATCCTTTATGTAAACTTTAAATTTTATTTTTGTATTTATGTTAAAATTTGTTTCTGTTAATATTTTTTCAAATTCAGCAGAATATAGAGAATTTAAATAATTATATCCAGATTGTGCAGCATAATATGCCTCTTGATGACTATTATCCGCTAAATTTGTCTGTAATGTACTTGAAGTTATCAACGCAACACCGACACTAATTGCAGCTATAATAATTGTCGACAAGATTACATAAAGCAGCGCCGCTCCTCGGCTGTCGCCCAGCCGCCGCACCGGCAACAGGATACTGTCGCGTAGCATCCGCATGATCTTCTCCACGCCCTACTACTTGAATTTGCTTACCGTGACCCGGGTGGTGAATTTTTTGGTCACGCCGCTGTCCCAATCCGCACCGTGCATCGTAAGCGAAATGCCGATAATCTTGGTGGAACCAGGCGTGAACGAGCTCTCACCAGTTGCGTTATAATTATTAAAATACGTAAAATTGAGTCCATTTGTCGCAACGGAATCCGTCAAGACGTAGGGGGTACCGCTAACTGTATAGGTTATCGTGTTGCCGCTTAAGGCAATTGTATGCAATTCAGTATCATTAAAATTAGCAGTATACGTAATGCTACTTGATGCACTGCTATTTACGGCAGTAATATACGAAAATTCGTTGGTCATACGTTGCAAGGCCATCTGCGCCTTTTGCGCGACGGCATCCGAACTGCGGACCAGGATATATCCCCGAGCCACGGACGTCAGCATCTGCGTCCCGAAAAGCGCCGACAGCCCCACCAGCACCAACACGACAACGACCTCAAGCAACGTGAAGCCCTGGGCGCGCGGGCTGTCTCTGCGGTTGGTGCTTTCCGGCATATCAGTCACCACAGGCATTCACCGTGTTGTTCGTGCTGCCGAAAATATACGACAAACTCACACCAGACGTAGCGGACGGCTTGATGGTTACCAAAAGGAATTGATTCGTATTTATGGATTTCACAAAAGTATTCGTGGAATCCGGACAAACGTACATTTTATTAGCAACATAGTAACTTATATAGTGACTCGTATTGTTTCCATAAAACGTACTACTACTCCCAACAGTGCCTACATTCGCATTAATCGCACCAAGCCCGCTTGCATTCGCGTCCTGAATCATATTCTCCAAAATAAGCTGCAAGCTGGCGTCCGCCTGTAGCTGCAAAATGGGAATATCCGAGCGCGTAACGCCCTTATTGAAAAAAGAAACCGCCATGATGCCGACAAGGGCAAAAATGACGATCGTCAAAACAAGCTCCAACAACGTAAAGCCATTCCATCGATTCTCGCACATCATGGGACAAACCCCGTATAGGGAGTGACGGTCACGACAACCGCATCCTGGCCGGATTGCTTGACCGTAATCGATTGGGTGACACTCGCGGCCGGTGCTGAGTCGCCGGCGTTCGTAATGGTCGAAGTCACCGGCTGCCCGCGCCAGTCAAAAAAAATGCTGCTGCCGGCCGCAAGACTCCACCCCAGCGACACCCCGCTCGGCATGGTCCGGCTGGCCCCGCCCTGGCCGGGCAAAACAGCCGTCACATGGGGATTGTTCTCCACAAGCGTATACCCGCTCGACGTGAAGGAAAGCCCCCAGGTGTACACATCCGCCATGGCCCGGGACTGGGCATAACGCAAGGCCGCCTGCAACGCGTTCGCCTCGGCGCGGGCCGCAACATCGCTCGAAAGCCGGTTGACCGCCACAACCGCCAGGATTCCAAGCAGAACAAGAACCGCAATGATCTCAAGGATCGTAAACCCCGACGGCCACGCCCCGTACCGCCGCACACGACGCCCCAGCGGCAAAAGCCGGCCCAATCGTCCCGCCGCGTCCGTCCCTGTCCGTCCGCGCTTTCCCATAACACCCCAAATACAGCACAACAAACGAAACGGAAAGCGCCACCTCCTCCCGCCAACCCCACGAGAGACCACGGCACAATGCATCAAGGGAAGCGCCTCCGGCGGCCAAAGGGCTCGCGCCCTTTGGAATCCCGAGAGAAGTTGCGACGGTTGCCAGTTGAGGCTTGCGGCAAGGAAAGGCCGCCAGGGAACGGTGCAGCGGCCTCCACTAGTGCCCCACCGCCATGGTGTGCTGAAAATTCTCGATGTCCTGCAAAAGCTTCGTATCGTCCGCCGTCGTCTTGGCCTTGGCCATAGCGAGCAGCGCCCGGCCCTCCACGCCATGCCCCGAAGCAACGGCCGCCAGGGCCAAATCATACAAATCCTTCGCCCCGGTGCCGGTAGCCATCGGATTGGCCACCTCAAGAAGCATCGCATACGCCTTGGAAAAATCCTGCAGTCGGACAAACGTGGCGTACAGATTGCGCCGCACCATCACCGCCTCGGCAGGCATCGCCCGCTCCAACGCCAGACGGTTCCACGCCAACGCCTGCGCGTACCGCTCCTCCTTGAAGGCAATCAGCCCCATCAAGGCATACCCCATGTACCGGTCCGGGAAATTCGCCAAAACGGTCCGGGCAAAAACCTCGGCCTCCCGCGTCTTCCCCTCGGACAACACAATTTTGGCCGCAATCGTGTTGGCAATAAGTCCCTGCGGATACACCGACAGCAGACGACGACATTCCGCAAACGCCTGCTCCCGCTTGTCGGTGTCCATGGTCTCGTAATTTTCCGACTGCCAGTTCGTGCCATCCAAACTTTTCAAACGAAAGCGCGAAGCCAAATCGGGATATTTTCGATCATCGACATAAACAACCACAACATCGTCAAAAAAAACCGGCACAAAATGCGGCCACGCCTCAATCGTCTTCTTGAATGCCGCATCACTCTCATATACCAGGATAAATTCCGGAGCATACTGGTCCAACGCCCGGCCCAGCACCGCCTTCTCCGAAAAGGCCGTCAGCGCCGTAAAATAGTCGAGCGTCGGGAAGAGCATCGTCTGCATATCGATAAAAATCAGATACTTGGGATAGAGCCGCCACTCCAGATAGCCCCCCGGCGTCGGCACATTGAGCACGCGTCCCCCCGCCCCCTCCTTCTCCAGGAATTCGCACGCCCCAATCGGCAACCGAGCTCTATCCAGCGGATATTGCGGACGAAATCCCAAGGATTGGGCCATGGCCCAAAGTGTCCCCCCCAAAAAAATCGCCCCCGCGACTCCCGCCGCCCAGACCGGCCAAGCCCGATGCCGCCTGGCGGACAGCATGGCCGCCAGATCCCCCAGAAGCGGCAGGACCAAAAGCAGATATTCGTAATAATATCGACGGGATTGGGGCAAAAGATACAGCCCGCCGGCCAGCAGGATGATGCGGCTTAACCGCAGTCGCCAGCGCACCGCCTGCACGAGGGCCGAGACCAGCGAACAGACCACAAGCACGCTGACGGCGGTGTCCATCCACTGGCCGCTGCGGTAAAAACCAAAGGAAAAAAACCGATCCGGCGACTGCGGAAACATCTCCTGGACAAATTTTGAAAGATACGGCGGTGGATTAAACGGCAAAGGAAGGAGGTTAATCCCGGCTGGCGTTGCCAATACGGTATAAAGCGATATAATAAGCGGCCATCGCGCGGCTCGTAAATTGGCCTGCTCCGGACGATGCAGCATCCCCATGAGAAAATGTTCGGCCAAATAGGCACCGCACAAGAGGAGCAGTATCGGATAAAGCATACCGTGGATATTGACCCACAGCAAAGCCACTACCGGCACAAGCCATACCAGGCGTGGCTTGTGGTTGACGATGTGGTGGATGAGAACAATGCAAAGATAGGTCACACAATGCGGCCGCAAGTTGAGCTCTCGCGGTAATATAGCCATGGCGTAGGCGCACGTCATGGCCATGATGAGAAGGATGCCACCATTGTCGTCATCACGGACTTCGGCGCGCAGAAAGCTATAGATACACCATATGGCGGCCAAAGTCAGCCCCGTCCGCAACACGATCAGACCGACATAGCCACCCAGCTGGTATATCCCATGTACGAGTACTTGAAAGAGCCAATAATAGACTATCCATGGCAAATTATCGTGCACGAATGAAAAGAACGGTCCATCCGGCAAGCGGAAATGCTTGGCGATGTAGGCCCCGCCCGTCATGTGATACCAGAGATCGCAGTCCACGCCGACGACGGGCCACAGGCACAGCAGCACGGCCAGAGAGCCCCCGAAAAAGATGAGCATCCAGGCGTACCAGGGGAGCGGAAAAATTTTTTTCTCTCTCATGCGCTTGTATCGCTTGCATCTGCCTGACCAGTCGCTGCTTCTTGCTCCGGGGCGGCCGGTCGTCCCGGGGAGCCCCGGCGGAGGCAGACCCTCAGTCCCGACTGCCGGTCCGTCGGAGACGGGCGCTCGCCCGACCGCACCGAACGGCCCGATCAATTGCCAAGGGGACTTCTCCAGGCAGTATTGACGGATTCGCCGTCAACCGTCGCCGTAATGGCCACATTGGCGGCAAGGTCGCCCGAGCAGATCAGAGTGGTCGCAACGCCGGCCGTGCTCACGGACACGTTGTCGCACACATTTTGCGGCGCCACATTCATGTCCAGGTTATCGAGAAGCCGGCGTGAAAATTCCAAAGAAAGCTGGGATTGGGCGGAAGCGAGCAGGCTGGAAGCGGCCTTGCGCCGCGACGCGTCCACTAGGGAATTGTAGCGGACAAGAGCATAGAGACAAAGAATGCCCAATATCACCAAGACGGCAATAATTTCGATCAGGGTAAAACCGGATACGGCCTCCGGCCTTTCGCTGTCAGCCCGCCCTGAATCCACAGACTAGCCTCAAGTTATGCGAAGCGGGGAGTGCCCCCCGCTTCGCATAACGCTGCAGTCAATTAAGATCCAGATATTTCCGGGTTATTCCATGTACCGGTGGCATTTTGATCCTTCACGGTAGCCGTAATGTTGACCGTTGCATCAGTAGCTCCCCCAGTGCAGTTCACGCTGGCATTTTCGCCGGCCGTTCCGATAGCGACATTTTGACATTCACCGGAAGGAACAAAAGTCCAGCTGCTGTTGAGCTTGGAATTGGCGTACCCCATGGACAGCTGCGACTGGGCAGCAGCCACCAGACCGGCGGCGGCCTTTTTGCGTGCCTGATCCTGCATATCAAAATACTTGGGGACGGCCACAATGGCCAGAATGCCGAGAATGACCAGCACGGCAATGATTTCAATCAAGGTGAAACCGCCCTGCCCCCGCGCCCTTTTTTGCCGTTCAACCATCATGTTCCTCCTCGATCGCGTTTTACTGGAAAAAGCTGCCAGCCGCAGTGCCCCGGCGCCTGCCGCAATGACCACCGCACATTGCGCATCAAGCTGCGCCAAACACTGTGTTTCTTTGGATGGAGTCCGCTCTCCGGAGCATATCGCCGCGCACTGCGGCACATCACCACCGGCCGGAAAAGTCTCTGGCCCCTCCTACAGGAAAGACCGCCCCTCTGTCTACGGCCCCAGGCCCTGATTCCCTGCATCCGACGCCCATCCCGGCTGTTTGCCTACCGATGCAGGGCCACTTGCGTCAGATCCCACATGGGCAGGAAAATGGACAAGGCGAAAAAGCCTACCACGCCGGCCAGCCCGACGATCAGCACCGGCCCCAGGGCGTCGGACAGCCTTTTGACGGCATAGGCCACCTCGGCGTCGTAATGCTCGCTTATGGCCCGAAGCATCTCGTCCAGATTGCCGGATTCCTCGCCCACGGCCACCATGGTCACCACCATGGGCGTAAAATACCTGGCCCGCTCCAGCGGCCCGGCCAGGCCCTGGCCGGAACGGATCAACTCCTGAATCCGGCGGAATTCCTTGGCGATGGCCGCATTGCCGATGGTGCCGACCAGGATGTCGATGGTGGTCAAGACCGGCACGCCGCTCGCCTGCAGGATGGCGAAGATGGAGGCGAACCGGGACATGGCCGCCTTCTGGAACAGGACGCCGACAATCGGAATGGCCAGAAAAAACCTGTCCCGGACCACCCTCCCCTGTTCGGTGCGACAATAGAAGTACACCCCGGCGATCACGCCCGTGACGCAGACCAGCAGCACCGGCCAGTAACTCACCAGCAGGTGGTTCAGGAACAGGGCCACGCGGGTGGGCAACGGCAGCGCGACTTTGGCCGAGGCGAAAATCTTGGCGAAAACCGGCACCACATAGGCCAAAAGGAAAAAAAACGCCCCGAACAAGGCGATCACCACGGTGATGGGGTATTGCAGGGCCGATTTGATATCGGAGGTGACCTGATGCTCGTGGCTGATGATGGAGATCAGCCGTTCGAGCACGGCGGGAAGTGCCCCGGCCGCCTCGCCGGCCCGGACCATGCTGACGTAAAGCGGTGAAAAAACGCCCTTGTCCACGGCCAGGGCCTCGGAAATGGACACGCCCTTTTTCACCTCGTCGGACATGCGGCCGCAGATCTTGCGCAGACGCGGGTTCTCCGTCTGCTGTTCCAGCACGCGCAAAATCTCGATCATGGACAAGCCGGCCCCAAGCATGGTCTTGAACTGCTTGGTGAAAAGGATGAGCTCCTGGGGCTTGACCCCGGTCAGGGCCACTTCCAGCCGTTCGAGGAGGCCTTCCTCCTGGCCCAGTCCGCCCCGGCGCACGGCCACGGGAATATAGCCCATGCCGGCCAGACGCGACTTGGCGGCCTCGGCGTCGGCAGCCTCCAGTTCGCCCCGGATGGTGTTGCCGGACTCGTTTATGGCTTCATAGGTAAATTGCGGCACCGCACCCTCTTCCCCGGCCCCGGCTAGACCATGACCGCCGAGGAGGCTTCCTCGAACGTGGTCTTGCCTTCCAGTATTTTCAGTCGTGCGTCATCCTGCAGCAGTTTCAGCCGCCCCGTGTCGGCGGCGAAACGGGTGATCTCCCGGGCCGAGGCCCGCTTGGCAATGAGGTTTTGGATATCCTCGTCCATGACCAGAATCTCATAAAGCCCGAGCCGGCCCCGGAAGCCGGTGTCGCCGCACAGATAACAGCCCCGGCCGCGCATGAAGGTGGCCCCGGACACGTCCTGCATGTTCCAGAAGCGCAGCACCTCGGGCCGCGGCGTATAGGGCTCGGCGCAATTGGGACAGACGCGGCGCACCAGCCGTTGGGCGATGGACACCACCAGCACCGAGGACACCAAAAACGGCTCGATGCCCATGTCCATCAGCCGCATGACCGCGCCGGCCGCGTCGTTGGTGTGGACGGTGGACAGGACCTTGTGACCGGTCAAGGCCGCCTGGGTGGCGATGGCGGCGGTTTCGGCGTCGCGGATTTCGCCCACCAGCACCACATCCGGGTCCTGGCGCAAGGTCGAACGCAGGGCGCTGGCGAAGGTCATGCCGGCCTTGCGGTTGAGCTGCACCTGCCGGACGCCCTCCATGCGGTATTCCACCGGGTCCTCAAGCGTGATGACGTTGATGTCGGGCCGGCTGATTTCCCGCAGCAGGGCGAAAAGCGTGGTCGATTTGCCGGAGCCGGTGGGGCCGGTGGCCAGAAACAGGCCGTAGGGCTTTTCCACCACCAGCCGGATCTTGGCCAGATTTTCCGGAGACAGGCCCAAATCGCCCAGCTGCAGGCCGCCGCCGCCCATGTCGAGGAGCCTGAGCACCAGATTCTCGCCGTAGATGGTCGGCAAGGTGGACACGCGGACGTTGATCTCCTTGTGGTCGATGGCCACGGTGAACCGGCCGTCCTGGGGGATGCGGCTGACGGCGATGTCCAGGTTGCCGAGAATCTTGATGCGCGAAACGATGGGCAGGATCATGGGCTTGGGCGGCGAAGGCACGGCCTTGAGCTTGCCGTCGATGCGCATGCGGATGGTCACATGGTCGCGCTCGGGGCTGATGTGCACGTCGCTCGCCCCCTCGCGCACGGCCTGCGAGAGCAGCGAATTGACGAAACGTACCACCGGCGCCTCGCCGGCCATGTCCTCCAGGGAGCTGACCTTGACGTCCTCGAACTCCTGGGCGAGCGAACCCTCGGTCCCGTCGCGCATGGATTCGATGCTTTCGAGCACCCCCTCGCTGCCGACGCCCATGCCGTAGATGGCGCTGGTCAGATAGCCGAGTTCCTTCTCGGTGCAGATGACCGGCTCCACCTCGCAGTTCTTGTAGATCTCGACATCCTCGATGGCGCTCACATCCAACGGATCGGGCATGGCCACCCGAAGCAGGCTGCCGTCCTTGGACAGGGGAACCAGCTTGGCGCGCAGGGCCATCTCCGCCGGAATGAGTTCGGCCAGGGCCGGGTCCACGGGAAAGCGGACGGGGGTGTATTTGGCCAGCTTCATCTGGCGGCTGATGAGGTCGACGATGTCGGCCTCCTTGACCACGCCGTTGCGCACGAGCTGCTGGCCGAGCTTGAGCCCCGCCCGCTTGCCTGCGGCCAGGGCCTGGCGCAGCTGATCCTCGGTGATGAGGTCGGCGGCGACGAGCATCTCGCCAAGACGCAGTTGTTTTCTGGGTTGCATGGCTGTGTTTCCCCGGCCCCTTCCCGCTAGCGCGTTTCCGTCACGGCCACCTGCCGCCGGGAGGCCGCGGCGGCGGTTTTGTTCCCGGAACGGCTCCCGCCGGGCAGGCCCATGTCCGTGAAGAAAACCGTTCCCTGCGGGTAGTGCTCCACAAGCCTCGCCGTCGCGGCAAGACGCGGCGGCAAGGCGACCAGGGCGGCCGTGGCCGTGGCGGCGTCGGGATGCAGGATGTTTTCCACCACGTCGAAGTGCAGGCCCGTTCCGGGCTGGAAGGTGACGTACAGGGCCAGGGGCACGTCACTGCCGCGATTGCTCTCCAAAATGGCAAAAGCCTTGTCCAGGCTGTCGGCCTGCCCCACCGCGACCAGGCAGGTGCCGGCCGGCAGGGCCGACGCCTCGATGGCCGGGAAACTGACCGGCTGCCCGGCGCGGATCCGGTCGAAATCGACGCCCGGATTGGCCTTGGCCAGAAGGCCGAAGATATGCCGGTCGGAGGCACCGTACACCCTGTTCGCCTGCCGGGTGACGGTCCAGCCGGGGAGGGCGGCGGCTACGCCAAGCAGGGCCGGCGCCCGTCCGGCGGCGGGCGGCGCAACGGTCTCGGGCGTCACCACGATGATCGGCTCCTCCCCGGCCGGGGTCGCGGTGGCCGCGACGGGAAGGGCCGTCTGCGGCAGCGACGACGACGGCGTTTCCGTAGCGGCGCCGCCCGTCGGGTTGGCCTCGTGGACGGCCGGGGCGGGTGCGTCCGCCTGTTTCGTCCGCACCGCCTGGGAAGAAAGGCCTTCGGGAACGCCGGCAACCGGCCGGGGCGGGTCTGCCGGTTGGTGCGCGGCCGACATGGCCGTCTGGTCCAACGCCTCGGACATGGCCTCGCTTTCCGGTTCGGCGGGCAGGCTCCGGCCGTCCACGGGGATGGTGACCCCGGTCGGAACCGAAGCGTCGGCCGCCTGGGCCAGCAGCGGCAGCGGCGGCAACGGGCGCGGCAGGCCGTCGAAGCCGAATCCGGACAAGAGCAGGGTGGCGGCCAGTCCGCCGAGGGCCGCGCCCAGGGCCAGCCGACGCGGCCAGCCGGCAGCGGCCCGCCCCTGCATTTCCCGGGCGGCCCGGCCGACAAGGCCCCAGCCGATGCGCCGCCGGTCATGGCCCACAGCCAGCAGCATGGCCACATGGCACAGGCGCACGATCTTGCGCGGATAGCCGCCGGTCAGGCGGAAGATGCGGCGCAGGGCCAGCCGGGTGAACAGGCGCGGCGGCGCCATGCCTTCCCGGGCGCACAGGGCGAGACGCACGTCCACCATGCGCCGGGTCTGGCGGCGGGTCAGCGGCCGCAGCACGTAATGAAAATTCACCCGGTCTTCCAGGTTGGGCCGGGCGGCCAGCATCTCCTCGAACTCGGTCTGGGCGAAGATGACGATTTGCAGGAGCTTGTGACTGGTGGACTCGAAATTGAGCAGTTCCCGCAGCAGTTCCAGACACGCGCCGGTGATCTTCTGGCCCTCGTCCACGAGCAGGGTCACGATGTGGCGTTCGTCGGCGGCCTGGCGGGCCAGAAAGGCCTTGATGGCCCCCCGCAGCCGGGCCTGGTCGCCGCGCATGGCCTCCGCGTCGAGGCCGAAAAGACCGGCCACGGCCGCCAAAAAATCCGCCGGATCCTCGAAATACGGATCGTCGAGCAGATGGGTTTCCAGGTTGCGGTCCTCGGCCAGCAGGCGCCGCAGTTCCCGGCACAGGGTGGACTTGCCGGTGCCGACCTCGCCCAGAACCACGTTGAGCCCCCGGCGCAGACGGACGGCGATCTCCATGTGGCGCAGACACTCCAGATGATTGGGCGACCGATAGAGCAGATCCGGGTCCGGGGCGTTGGGGAAAGGCTCGCGGGCAAAGCCCAAAGCGTCAAAATAGCTCATGGCGGCCTCCTTTACTGGCTGTCGGTCTGGCTGGCGGTCGGGGACAGGGCCATATCCTGGGGCGGGACGGCCGGACCGGCCACCGGGGGAACCGGGGCAATGGGTTTTTCCTTGAGGATGGTCGGTATGATGAAGATGAGCATGTCCTCGCGCTTCACATCCGTCGACTTGGACTTGAACGCCCAGCCGAGAAGCGGAATGTTGCTCAGATAGGGCATGCCGTTTTGGGTGTCGTTGACCGTATCCCGGGTCAGCCCCGAGATGATGATGGTGTCGCCATCCTCCACCACCAGATTGGACTGGGTTTCCCGCTTGTAGATGTAGGGGTTGCCCTGGACGGTGTTGGTCGTGTCCACCTGGTCGTCCTTGACCAGGATCTTCATGCGCAGGTTGGTCCCGTCCACCACGTGGGGGGTCATTTCGAGCTTTAAGGTGGCATGGGCGAACTGGACGTTGGTGCCGTTTTGCGAGGTGGAGACGTAGGGCACGTCCTGGCCGTTTTCCACGAAGGCCGGCAGGTTCTCCATGGTGGTGATGGTCGGGGTGGAGAGGATTTTCACCTTGTTCTCGGCGGCCAGGGTCGTGAGCTGGGCCTCCAGCACGTTTTCCCCGATCTTGCCGAACAGGAAGTTGAGCGCCGTACCCGAGGCGGCCAGCCCCGTCGGGTCCGCAATGATGCTGGCCGGGTTGTTGATGCCCCAGCCCTTGCCCGATTGGGCGCCGCCGAAAATGGGAATGGTGGAGGTGGTCGACGAGGATGTGGCGCTGCTGGAGGAGCCGGAGCTGGTCGAGGACGATTGGCCCACGGTGCCCGGGGTCAGCTGGAAGTTATTGCCCGAATACTTGCCGCCCCACTGGATGCCGAGCTGATTGGCGACTTCGCGGGTGGCCTGGACGATGTAGGCCTTGAGCCGCACCTGGGGCCGCGGCTGGTCGATCTTTTCGATCAGCTGCACGACCTTTTCGGCGTCTTCCGGCGGTCCCTGGATGATCAGGGAATTGCTGTGAGCGTCGGCCACGGTCGTACAGATCAACTGGCCGGGCTGTTTGCCGAGCTGTTGGGCAAGATAGGCAGAATTGGGAAGTGCCGATGTTATCGATCTGGTTGTGTTGATTTCATTCGAGGGGGAACCGTCGCCTACGGATTTTATCGTCTCTGAAATCTCTTTTTTGGACTGACCGGCGGATGCGCTCCCGCATAATCCGGCTATCGTATTCTGCAGCGACGTCAGGTCCGAATAATTGATCTCCACCCGATAGGTGACGAACGGTTCGGTGTTCTTGGTCCGCTGCTTTTCAGCCTCTTGCTTTCTCTTTTCTTCCTTCAGCTTGCTTTGCTCTTCCATATCCTTGAGGGTCATCACCCGGATGATGTCCCCTTCCATCGAATAGACGAGATTGTTGGAGGCAAGGATGCTTTTAAAGGTCTCGTCCCACGGCGCGTTGTCCACATTGACGTTGATCAGCAACGGCTTCTCGGTGCCGCCGCCCGACCCGGGGATGGACGAGGAGAGCACCACGTTCTGGCCGGCCGCCCGGGCCAGGGCCCGGACCACCGTCACCAGGTCCGTATTGTACATCCGCAGGGTCACCTTGCTCGTCGGGAGCTTTTTCTCCGGCTTGGCCGCGACCCGGGCCGCGCTCTTCGACGTCACGGCGGCCTTGTCCAACTCGATCCGGCGCGGGTGGGTCCGCGGCGAATAGCCTTCGGACTTCTGGGCCCGGGCTTCCCAGTGCTCGGTAAACTTGTCCTTCTGCGGCTTCTTGGCACAGGCCGGCGCCAGCATGGCGGCAACCAGCACCGCCACGCACAACGTGCGTCCCTTTTTCCCGGCAGTCGTGGCCCAGCCTCTCATAATGCATTTCCCCGATCGCGCCTTCCGGCGCTCCATGGATTAACGGGCCGAAGCTTCCTGGCCCTGATACGGAAGATTCCGTTGCGTGCCGTTGTCCAGGCTCGTAAGCGTCACCGCCTCAGGCGAAATCGCCGTCACCTTGTAGCCGCCGCCTTCCAGATCGTCGCCGACCTGGTATTCATAGCCGTTGACCACCGCCAGCCGGCCGGAACCCAATTCCACATAGCCGGTGTATTGGAGATCCGAAGTCTTGGCGGTCTGCTTGCCCTCCAGGGACTTGTCGTACACGGCCGATTCCCGCCACGGCGCCTTAACGGAGGCCAGGACGGCCATATCGAACGCGCTCGGCATGGCCTCGGCAAGCCGGGTCTGCAGGGTCCGGACCTGGGCGGCGACGTCCTTCTCGCCCGCCCCGTCAGCCGGTCCGTCGGTCGGTTTCTCGCCGCCGGGCAGGGTGCCGAGCGCCAGGACGGCCAGCAGTCCCGTCGCCGCCAGAGTGATTTTCTCCCGCTTGGTCATCCCCGCTCCTTGCCCGCCCGCTTCAGCGGACGGCCAGCCAACAGGTCAGCGTCAACTCGCGCCCGTCCTGCCCCACCTTGGTCGAAGCGCTCTGTATCTCGACCAAGGGACCAAACCCGCCAAGCGCCACAAGAAAAGACCGCACGCCATCCATCGGGCCGAGCAGGCGCATGCGGACGGAAAGCAGGCCCTGCTTGCCGGCCGAGGAGGCCTCGGGCGAAACCGCGGCCACCTGCAGTCCCGCCGGTTTGGCCAGATCGCCGATACGCTCGGCCAACCGGCCAAGCTCGGATAAGGGCAGGGGCTCCACCTTCACCGTCGGCAGGTCCGACGGCAGGGAGGCTTCGGCCTGCCGCAGCTTGACCTGCAAAGGGACCAACTGCTGCTGGAAGGCGACCTCCGCCCGCAACGCGACGATTTCCCGCCGCAATAGGGAAGCGGCCTGGTAATTCGGCAGCCAAAACACGATCACAAACGCCGCCGCGAAAAAAATGCCCACCAGAACCGTTATCAGGGTGCGCGCCGGCAAACGGCCCGTTATGCCAGAAAATTTCATTGGGCCTTCTCCGCCAAAACGAGGCTCAGGGTAAACCGCATCCCGGTGACGCCGCCGTCAAGAATCTCCTGCCCGCCGTTTTTCACCGAGACGCTCCCCACCAGCGGCGACTGTTCCAGGGCGACCACGAAGCTCGCCAGCCGGGAATCGAACAACAGCGGATCCCCGGTCACCACGCCCGCCAGGACCACCCGCCCCGGGACTTCGGGTTTCTCCTTGGCTGCCGGCTGGCTGACCTGATTTTTCGCCGCGGCGCGCGGGGCGGGGAATTCGGCCGTGAGCGTCCCCAGGGCCACGCCCTCCGGCGCCAGATCCAATACCGCGCCCCAAAGGGCCGGAATCCTGGTGCGCTCGACGAAAAGCCGGTCCGCGTCCCGGCGGGCCCGAAAGGCGGCCACCCGGGCGGTCAGGCCGACCAGATCGGGCTTGCCCCCGAGCGTGTCGCGCTTTTGGACGATCCGCTCCCGCTCGGAGGCCAGCCCCTTCTCGGACATTCGGGCCCTGAAGGAGAAAACGGCCAGCCCCACCAGCACCAGGGCCAGCCCCACCAGGGTCACCTGCTCCATGAACCTGGCCGCGCGGCCCTCGGCCTTTTCCCGGTAGGTGAACAAAAGGTTCGGCGTGACGGCGTTGTCGGCCAGGGCCAGGCCCAGGGCCTGGGTATAGACGACGCACGGAGCGGCAATGCCCGGCACTTTGCCGCCCTTGGCCAGATAGGCGCCAAGGGGGTCCAGGGGCAGGCACGGGATGCCCAGCTGCTCCCCGATGTAGTCGAGAAAATGGCGGCTCGCGCCCAGGGGACCCGACACCATGATCCGCGTCACGTCCTCGAAGCCCAGGGATTCCCGGAAATGCTTGATGGTCATCTCCACCTGCCGCACCAGCCGGGCGGCCATCGGCGAAAGCATCTCCATGACCTCGGACTCGTCCAGGCCCTTGCCCGGATTGGCGTCACTGAGGGAATCGCAGCCGGAAAAAAGCGTGCACAACAGCTCCCGCGCATCCTCCGGCCGCACGGCGGCCCCCCGGGAAGGCGCCGCCTCGGGTGCAGGCGCGGCCGGCTGGACCGGCTCCACCGGGCTGTCGAGTTCCAGCACGAAGCCCTCGCCGCCTCCCCCCTGATCGTCCAGATCCACGACGCTCTCGTCCGGTCCGAGCGCCGGTTCGGCCGCCGGTTCGGGCGCCGGAGCCGCAGCGGGCCCAGGCGGCATCCGGCCGGCCTCGCGGGCTTCCATGGCCTCGAGAATCGCCTGCTCCATGCCCGACATGGAGGCCTTGATGACCCGGACGTACAGCAGATTGCCGTGATTGCCGATCTCCAGACGCGACCAGTTGCGGCCCACGTGCAAAACGGCCGTGGCCCCGACCTGGCTCGGCAGCAAACGACGGCGAAACAGCGTCTGGTGGGCGAAGGACTCCATGGTCAGGCCGCTCAAATGGAAACCGGCCTTGGCGAAGTCCTCCTTGATGCGCCGGGCGTTCTCCCGGGTCGCGGTATAGGCCATGGCCCCGAGCCGCGCCGCTCCCTTCTCGGTCACCTCGCCCCGGCGCTCGAAGTCGAAGACCTGCACGCCCTCGTCGAAGCCCATGTCCTTTTTGGCGGTCCAGAACACGGCGTTGTCCACCTGCCGGGAGGATACCTTGGGGATGGTCACATACTGGATGTTGACCCTGGCGGTCTGCGAAGCCGCCCAGAGCATCGGCCGCTCCCCCGGAGCGCACAGCCGGGACAGCGTCCGGTGCAAAAGGCTCACGAATTCGGGCGTGCCCGGTTCGGCGCCCCCGGGCAGCGGTACGACGGAGGTGGCAAGCACCTCGTAGTCGCTCTCCTGGCCGCGCGTCTTGACGCACACCAGCTGCGTCGGGGAAATGTCCACGCCGATATGCACCTTTCCGCCAAAGGAAAAGGCACGATGCGACCGCGAGGCGGCCGAAGGCACGGGCGCTTTCGCCGTGGTCCGGTCCGACGGCTCGGCCGGCGGCCTCGTCGCTTCGGCGGCGGGTCGCAGCAGCTGCAACAGTCGCTCGCTCGGCGTGGATTTGCTGTTCTTGGCCACTAGCGGTTCCTCTGTCCTTCGGCTGCCGGAAATTCCGCCATCATCCCTGCAGGCGCGTCCACCGAAGCACCTCGTCGTGGGCGATCCGCCACCCCCGACCGACCTTGGCCCCGTGGAGCGAACAGCCCCGGATGAGCTTGCGCACGGTCTGATCGCTGCATTTGAGCAATCTGGCCACTTCCTGCACCGTGTAGGTCTCCTTCACCTCGGTTGTGTTAGCCTGCATCGAACATCACTCCTTATCGATACCTAACGATATCTGCCGCCGCGCCAGGGCAAAAAAAAGACTCGGTCCGCTTCGGCCCGCACGACACCTTGTCCTGTTTGACTTTCTTACCCATCGCGCCCCGCCGTTTGACTCCGTGAAATGATTTCCCGTCGATTGCCGTCTGTTGTCCGTTGAAAAGATTCCCTTTTCAATCCCTGGACGGTCCGTGGAACCCGGCCTTGCCCATGGGGTATTCAAAAGGCGTGCCCGGCCGCGCCCCGTGGCGGCGATTCCCCAAACCGGGCATTCGTGGTAGGCAGGGCCGAGCGTTTGACGCCCACCCGGGGGAAGCATGGCCCAGATCGACGCGTTCCTTAAAATGCTCCAGGAAACCGGCGCTTCGGATCTCCACCTCTCCAGCGGCGCCCAGCCGCTGGTGCGTCTGGACGGCCGCCTGGAACGCATCAAGTACAGGCTGCTCGACCAGGAGGAGCTGCGGGCCCTGCTCTACGAAATCGCCCCCCAGCGGCTGCTGGCCGCCTTCGAGGAGACCGGCGACCTGGATTTCGCCTACGCCGCCCCCGGCCTCGGCCGCTACCGGGTCAACTTCTTTCTCCAGGAACGCGGCGTGGCCGCCGTCTTTCGGGCCATTCCGGAAACCGTGCCCAGCCTGGCCGACCTGGGGCTGCCCGACCTTCTGGCCGAGCTGGCCATGCGTCCCAAGGGGCTCGTGCTGGTCACCGGCCCCACCGGTTCGGGCAAATCCACCACGCTCGCCGCCATGACCCGCCATGCCAACGAGAACCGGCGCGACCACATCATCACCATCGAAGACCCCATCGAATACGTCCACACCCCGGCCGGCTGCCTGATCAACCAGCGCGAGGTGGGCCGGGACACCCGCTCCTTCGCCGCCGCCCTGCGCGGCGCCCTGCGCGAGGACCCGGACATCATCCTGGTCGGGGAAATGCGCGATCTGACCACCATCGAACTGGCCCTGGAGGCGGCCGAGACCGGCCACCTGGTCCTGTCCACCCTGCACACCGCCTCGGCGGCCAAGACCATCGACCGCATCATCGACGTCTTCCCCGGCGACCGGCAGGCCCAAATCCGCTCGGCCCTGTCCGAATCCCTGGCCGCCGTGATCTCGCAAACGCTTTTGCGCCGGGCCGACGCCAAGGGACGGGTGGCCGCCCTGGAAATCCTCATCGCCACCACCGCCGTGCGCAACCTCATCCGGGAAAACAAGGTGTTCCAGATCCCGGCCATCATGGAGACCGGCAAGGCCCACGGCATGCGCACCCAGGACGAGGCGCTGCTCGAACTGGCGGCCGCCGGCCGCATCAGCCCGGCCGACGCCTGGCGCAACGCCGTGACCAAATCCCGCTTCGCCGCCTACGCCCCGGCCACCGGGGGCAAGGATGCCTGAGGCCAAGACCGGCCACAGCCTCGACGCCCGCCTCCGGACCGCCCTGGCCCTGGCTCCCCGGGCGTCGGATTTCCTGCTTGTCCCGGGACAGCCGCTTATGGCGTCGACGGACGGCAGTCTCACGCCCCTGGCCCCCGATCCCCTGGCCGGGGAGGAGACCCGGACCCTGGCCGGGGAACTCCTCGGCGCCGACCGGCGGCTGACCACCGCCCTGGCCGAACGCGGGGCCTGCGACCTGAGCTACCGCCACCCGGACGGCGTCCGTTTCCGGGCCAACGTCTTCCGGACCATGGACCGGCTCGGCATCGTGCTGCGCCGGCTGCCCGACGCGCCGCCGAAGCTTTCCTCCCTGGGGCTGCCGCCGGTCGTCGACCGCCTGGCCGCGCAGACCGAGGGACTCGTGCTGGTGGTCGGAGCCACCGGTTCGGGCAAATCCACCACCCTGGCCGCCCTGCTGGCCGCCATCGTCGAAGCCCGCCCGGTCCACGCCATCACCCTGGAGGACCCGGTGGAATTTCTCCACCGGCCCGGCCGGGGGCTGGTCACCCAGCGCGAGCTGGGCACGGATTTTCCGGATTTTGCCGAAGGACTGCGCGCCGCCCTGCGCCAGGCGCCCCAGGTGCTGCTGGTGGGCGAAACCCGCGACCGGGAGACCGTGGAAACGGCGCTGGCCGCCGCCGAAACCGGCCATCTCGTGCTGGCGAGTCTCCATACCGCCGACTGCGCCGGGGCCATCGAACGGCTGCTGGCCTTTTTTGGTCCGGACGCCCAGGAACTGGCCCGCTCCCGACTGGCCGGCAGCCTGCGCTACGTCATCGCCCAGCGCCTCGTGCCGCGCGTGGGCGGCGGGCGGGCGGCCGCCGTGGAAATCCTGGCCGCCACCCTTCGCGTGCGGGACCGCATCGCCGCCGGCGAAACCGCCGGCCTCGGCTTCCGGGACATCATGGAGCAGGGCGCGCCCTATGGCATGACCACCTTCGACGCTTCCATGGCCGCCCTGTTCGCCGCCGGCACCGTGACCGAAGCGGCCGCCCTGGGCCGGGCCACCGACCGGGCCGCCGTGGCCCGGGCCCTGGACACGGTCAAGGCCGGACGCGGCCAGCCCGTCTCCGGCATCACCGGCCTGGAACTCGACCGACCGGACAAGATCTGAAACCCACCGTCCCCCACCCCAAACCCAAGGAGGCCGCCCTATGCACGCCCTGTTCGTCACCCTGGCCCGCTACAACCAATGGGCGGGCGCCCGCCTGGAGACCGAGCTGGCCAAGCTGTCCCCGGAGCAACTCACCGCGCCGAGTGCCGTCAATTTCGGCTCCATCCTGGCCATCGCCAACCATCTGGTCCTGGCCGACCGCTTGTGGCTCAACCGTTTCACCGGCCAGGGCCAGCCCGTGACGACCGTCGATGCCGTGCCCTACCCGGGGCTGCCGGAACTGGCCATGGCCCGCCGGGTGGAGGAAGACCGCTGCCTGGCCTACCTGCTTACCCTCGATCCGGCCCGGTTGGACGGCCCCTTGCGCTACACCACCACCGAGGGCGCCCGCCAAACCCAGGCGCTTTCCCTGTGCCTGGCCCATTTTTTCAATCACCAGACCCACCACCGGGGCCAGATGCACGGCATGCTGGGCGCATGCGGCATCAAGGCGGCGGATATCGATCTGCTCGGCTACGCCCGGGAATCCGCGGCCGGTTGACGGAGACGGCGGGCGTGTCGGCCAAGACGACGGGATCCCGGCCGGCGGCGGCCGACGGGCTGCACCCTTTGGAACCCTGTAATAATTTAATATTATTAGCGTTCGGCAGCACGAACCAAGAGCCGGCCCGGACCATTGAAAAGCACTGGCACGGCACAGAAAGTCCCCGGTCGCCAGACGTAGCGCTCCGCACTACAGCGGCGCGCAGCCCTTGCCAGAATATCATGCAAACCGTTACGGTGGCCCGGTTTCCCAAGTTGTGCCCCTTTCCTCGACTGGCGATGTGCGGGGGCCCTATTTTTCTGACGAAACGACCCATGGTAGGACAGCATGCGTGATAGGCCGGCAGTCGATATTCCAGCGGGACTCGAGGAAGAATATTACCAGATCAGTCCTGATATTCTGCAAAGCTTCAGCAAGTTCCGCCCCCCCCTCAACATCTACCGATTCCTTGAAGAAGTCGGCCGCATCGCCCCCTATTACAAGGTCGGCGAACGCCTGAGCAAAGAGCAGGTCCAAGAATTATCCGAACTGGTGACCGCCGGCGCCATCTTCGTTTCCCGCGACGATCACCCCATTTATGTGAAGCACATCAGTTACCAGCTCGACCTGATACTGCTCGACAAGCACCTCACCGAATCCGAAATCGCCGATATCATCCAGATCGCCCTGACCCGGCGCATGGAGGCCTTCTTCGACCAGCCCGTGCACCTCGTCTACGAAAAAGTGCAGGAAGACATCCTGGTCCTGACCGAATACGTCTGGCAGGACTTCCATCGGGCCAAGGCCGTGGCCAAACGCATCCACACCAACCACACCCTGGCCAACCATGCCGTCAACTGCGGCCTGACCGGGCTGGCCCTCTTCCTGACCGGCCAGTCCGAAAATTTCCGCGAAGCCAAAAACGCCCGGCAAAGCTTCAACCGGACCATGCTGGGCCTTTTTCTGCACGACCTCGGCATGACCAAGGTGCCGGCCTTCATCAGGGACAAACCCAAACAACTGCTCCCCGAGGAAATGCAAAAAATCCGAGGACATACCATGTTGGGCTACGAGATGCTGACCCGGCTCGACATCAAGTTCCCCGAAATGGAACGGTGCGTGTCCGAACATCACGAGCGGCTGGACGGCTCGGGCTATCCCCAGAAACTCACCCTGGGCGGCATCTCGGACCTGGGCCTGCTGGCCGGCGTGGTGGACTCCTACTGCGCCATGCTCACCAAACGCCCCTACGCCGAGGCCATGGACCCGCTTGCCGCCGCCAAAAAACTCATGGACGACAGCCGCCGCTATCCCCTCGACCTGACCAAACGCCTGCTCGGTCTGCTGGCGACGCTGTATAAGTAGAAGGGGGAAAAGAGGCCTCCGGCGGCCGGGCGAGGCGCGGCCTCGCCCGGTCGTTGCCCTGGCCCCCCTGCTTCCCCCAGGCCCCGGGCCATATTTTTCACTTCGCCCGCGCGCGAAGGGCCTTTATAAAAAAATCGATCTTCAGTGCGAGGGCGTCCGGGGGGCATCTTCGCCGTTTCCTCTCCTAGCCGCCGGCGGCGTCTTCCTTTCTGGCCTGTTGGTGGCGCAATTCGTGAAAGATCTCGCCGAGCGGCACCAGGCCGAGCAGACGGGAGCCCTCCAGCACCACGGCGAAGCGGCTGTCGGCCTTGATCATGGCGTCGAGAACCTGATGCAGCGGTTCGGACGGTGAAACCACGGGGATATCGCGCCGCACGGCATCGGCCACCTTGCGGTGCATGCAGTGGTGGCAGGCGTCCTTGTAGACGGTTTCGAAATCACCCGGCCCGAGGCTGGTCCGCAGACTGGCGTCGAGGGCGCAGTCGTTCAGGTCCCCGAGCAGGGTGCGCAGGCTGACGATGCCCATGTAGCGCCCCTGCCGGGTCACGACCACGGCGTCCATATCGGGGCTTTTTTCCAGGTGTTTTTCGAGCCGGTCGGCAACCGCCTCCAGCAGGTCGCCGGCGTCGACGCACAGGACGTCGGTGCGCAGGGCATCGTAGGCACGTTTACGCAGCATGATGGTTCTCCGGTCCGTGTGGATCGAAAAGATAACCATGTTTGCCGGGGCTTGGGAAGCCCCGGCCCGACGGAAGACGCATTAGTCGAAATCGGCCAGGAGCGCCCCGACATGCACCCGGCCAAAGAGCACGGTGGCGGCGTACTGGGTGCGGATGCGCCAGACCGCCCGCTGCAGGTGGTCGGAGGTGATGCCGTTTCGCAGCGCCGTATAGGCCTCGATGAAGGCGGCCAGGGAATCGCAGACCTTGAGGAGCTGCCCGTCCTTGGGATCGAAGCTGTCCCGGTTGCAGGGGCCGCCCAGTTCCTCGGGCGTGATGCGCTTCGCCCGACCCTGCGCATCCCGGACGGCTTCGTAGAATTCCGAGCCGACGTCGATGCCCAGAAAATAGGCCAGCCGGTCGGACAGTCCGGCGTACCCCCCGCCCCGAAGCACCGAAAACACCCGGCGTTCCAGCTCGCTGTTTTCGTATTCCTTGATCATGCCGGCCAGGGGCGCCACGGACTGCTTGACCGGGGAGATGATGTCCCGGGTCAAAAGTTCGGGCATGTCGTGGACCAGCCCGGAGAAGAAGTTGTTGCAGCGCCGGGCCGGGCAGGCGTCCACGGCCAGGCTGAAGAAATAGGCGTAGGCCGCGACCAGAAACATGTGGCCGAGGACGGAGGTTTCCGGGATGCGCGGCGTCTGGGACCAGCGGGTCTGGAAGCGCAGTTGGCCGAGGAGCCTGGCGAAATCCCCCAGCGGCGTTTTTTTGCCCTCGAAAAGGCCCGCCGCCAGATCGGGCACCCCGGTCAGGTCGGCAAACCGGGCCAGGCCGTCGCGGAAGGAGGATTCGATTTCGAGGAGTTCGCTGTCCCAGGGATTGTCGCGCTTGATCAGCGTATATTCCCAGCCGCTGGCGTAAAGATGGGCCGCGTCCAGGATGCGCCGGGCCGGGGCGTCGCTTTCGGGCTCGGCGAAATAGGCCCGCAACCGATCCCACAGATCCTCGCCCAGTTCGCGCACCCGGGGTTCGAGCTGCTCGAAGACCCAGGCGGTGAGCTGGCGGTAATGGGCCGGGTTGGCCTTGATTTTGTAGAAGACCGGCGGCTTGATATCTGTAATAACCAGCCGGTAGAGATACTCGAACAGCCCGCCCTCCACGATGTCGATATCGCGGGCGAGTTTGTCGGCCGGGGACAGGCCCTCGGTGTTGAGCTCGCCGAGCATCCAGGCCACCACCATCTTGTGGGCCTGTTTGTCCACTTCCACGAGTTCCATGCTGCGGTGCTTGTCGTTCCACCGCTTCATAAACGATCCGGCGAAAAGCAGTTGCAAAAAATTTTTGCGGACGCTGACCATGCCACCTCCCGATCCGGCGCGATTGGAGGCAAACCTAGTCCGGCTGCGGGCAAACCGCAACCGGCCCGCTTTACGCAAAAGGGTGTTGACATTTGCCTGCCCGCCGTTTAGACAAATCGTCTTTCGAGCAACGAAGAGGAGCCGTCATGAAAACGTTTAGCCCGACGCCCAAAGATATTACCCATAACTGGTTCGTGGTGGACGCCTCGGACAAGATTCTCGGCCGCCTGGCCTCCGCCGTGGCCGTGCGCCTTCGCGGCAAGCACAAGGTCGAATACGCGCCCCACATGGACACCGGCGATTTCATCGTCGTGGTCAATGCGGCCAAGGTGCGCACCACCGGCCGCAAGCTGGACCAGAAAAAATACTATCGCCATTCGGGATGGATCGGCGGCCTCAAGGAAACCTGCCTGCGCGACATGCTGGCCAAGAAGCCTGAAGAGGTCATCCGCAAGGCCGTGCGCGGCATGTTGCCGAAAAACCGCCTCGGCCGGGCCATGCTGAAAAAGCTCAAGGTCTACGCCGGCGAGAATCATCCCCACGAGGCCCAGAAGCCCGAAACCCTTGCCCTCTAACGTGGCACGCGGAGAACGCATATGAGCGATGAATTTTTCTACGGTACCGGCCGGCGCAAATCCGCCGTGGCCCGCACTCGCCTGTACAAGGGCAACGGCCGCATCCTGATCAACGATCGGCCCTTCGAGGAATATTTCCCCCGCCCGACCCTGCACGCCATCGTGCGGCAGGCCCTGGCCCTGACCAAGCTCGAAGGCCGGGTTGACGTGAAGGTCAACGTGGCCGGCGGCGGCCTGACCGGTCAGGCCGAGGCCGTGCGCCACGGCATTTCCCGGGCCCTTCTCGTCCTCGACCCGGAACTGCGCGGCCTGCTCAAGAAGGCCGGCCTGCTCACCCGCGATTCCCGCGAGAAGGAACGGAAGAAGTACGGCCAGCGCGGCGCCCGCGCCCGGTTCCAGTACTCGAAGCGTTAGGCCGAACGGCAACACACCGATGGTATCGAGGCGGGACCGCTTTGCGGTTCCGCCTTTTGTCGTTGGGGAAAGACCGCCGGTTCCAGCCTGCCTGCCCAAGGAGACATCCATGGCCGAATACAAGCCGCGCCCGCGCCTCGTCTATGCCGACGACGCCGGCAACATCTACGACCATCCGGAGCTGGAAATGCTGGTGCGCCGGGGGGACCGCGTCGAACCGCCCAGGCCCGACGAGATCATCCCCCTGCCGCCGGAAAGCGAACTCTTCCTGTTGCCGGGCCGCGACGCCTTGGGCTTCGATCCCGCAACCGGCCGGGTGGAACGCCTGGAGGAACGCGCCGTGGCGGCCTTCGTCTGCCCGGGCCACACCCTGTCGGCCACGGCGGCCTACGACACCACGCCTGGCGCGCCGGTATTGCCGCTGTTCGCCTATGGGGCGGTGGGCTTTTCCGGGGAGCGGTTCGTGGTGGCCGCGGCCAAGGTGGACGAGGACCGGCGGCAGGTCTTTTCCGGCATCGACCCCGAGCGCATTGTCCGGGGAGCGGAAAAGCTGGGCCGAAAATTCCCGAAAAACCGGCTCATCACGCATCTTACCGGCTGCGCCCTGACCTCGTGTTGTCCGGCGGCCCGCAATCTGGCCCTGGGACGGTTCGAGGCGCCGCTGCCCACCTCCCAGGTCTGCAACGCCCGGTGCGTGGGCTGCCTGTCGCACCAGGACCCGGATTCCGGATTCCCCTCCACCCAGAACCGGATCACCTTCCGGCCGACGGCGGCCGAGATCGTGGAAATCATGACCGAGCACGCCCGCCACGAGCGGCGGCCGATCCATTCCTTCGGCCAGGGCTGCGAGGGCGAACCGCTGACCGAGGCGGCGCTCATCGGCGAGGCGGTGGAACGCTTTCGCAAGGAAGGCGGCCGGGGCACGGTCAACATCAACACCAACGCCAGCCTGCCGGACGGCGTGGAAGCCTTTGCCAAGGCCGGCGGATCGTCCATCCGGGTCAGCCTGTCCAGCGCCGATCCGGTCCTCTACGAGGCCTATTACCGGCCTAAAAATTACGGTTTCAACGACGTGCGGCAGAGCATCCTGCGGGCCAAGGCGGGGGGACTTTTCGTCTCGCTCAATTTCCTCTTTTTCCCGGGCGTCTCCGACACCGAAGCGGAATTGGCCGCCCTAAGCGCCCTGATCCGGGAGACCAAGGTCGATTTCGTCCAGCTGCGCAACTTGAACCTCGACCCGGAACGCTACCTCGCCCTGGTCAAGGCCAGCGGCGCCCTGGCCGATCCGGCCCGGCAGGCCTCCATGGGCCTCCGTAACTTCCGCAAGCGGCTGCGCAAGGACTGCCCCTGGCTGCGCTTCGGCTACTTCAATCCCTATCTGGAAACGTAGAAAAGAAACGACAAGGATGCCTCCGGCGGCCGGGGGCATGATGCCCCCGGACCCCTCGCACCGGGGCAGGGGGCCCGGGGGGAATGCTTCCTCAGCAGGTCCAGGGCGGGGCAACGCCCTTCCCTGGCCGCCGGAGGCCTCTTCCGCGTTACCGGACGTCGGCCGGGAAATCCACAATCACCTGTTCGTCGTCCGGCTTGCGGATGTCGATGTGGCCGATGACCCGGGCGCATTCGTGCAGGGCCTTCAAGCGCTGGAGGACATCGTCGGCGATCTCCGGGGCGACCACCAGCATGAAGCCGATGCCGCAGTTAAATATCTGCAGCATCTCCGGCCACGTCAGGTTGCCCTGCGCCTTCAGCCACTCGAAGACCGGCTGGATCGGCCAGGAGCCGAAGCGGAACCGGGCGGCCACGCCCCGGGGCAGGATGCGGTTGACGTTGTCGTAGAAACCGCCGCCCGTGATATGGACCATGCCCTTGATCTCGAAGTCGCGCAGCAGGTTGAGCGCGGTCCTGACGTAAATGCGGGTGGGGGCGAGCAGGGCCTCGGCCACGGTCTGGCCGGCATGGGGCATGGGATCGTCCGGCTTAAGGCCCGAGGATGCCAGGATCTTGCGGATCAACGAATAGCCGTTGGAATGGGGGCCGGACGATTCGATGCCGATAATCACGTCATGGGCGCCGATGCTCGACCCGTCGATGATGGCGGCGTTGTCCACCAGGCCCACGGAAAAGCCGGCCAGATCGTACATGCCGTCCGGATAGAAGCCGGGCATTTCGGCCGTCTCGCCGCCGAGCAGGGCGCAGCCGGCCTGCTTGCAGCCATCGGCGATGCCGGCCACCACCCTGGCGGCCAGATCGACCGAAAGTTTGCCCGTTGCAAAATAATCAAGAAAAAATAGTGGTTTGGCACCCTGAACCAGAATGTCGTTGACACACATTGCCACAAGATCGATACCAATCGTATCGTGTCGGTCGAAGTCGTGGGCAAGCTTCAGCTTGGTACCCACGCCGTCGGTGGAGGAGACCAGCACGGGCTCCTTGCAAACGCCGGGTTCGAGCTTAAAGAGCCCGCCGAAACCACCGATATCGGACAGGACGCCCTTGATGCTCGTTTCGGCCACGAGGGACTTGATACGCGAAACCAGCGAGTTGCCAGCGGTGATATCCACGCCGGCCGCCTTGTAGGCTGCCGCTCTGTCGGCCATGGGAAGCTCCTTACGCGAGATGCGAAACCCGAACGCGTCTTCGTAGGTTTTTTACCTGCAAAACTCAAGGAGGCAAGCCATGCGGACAGGAAATGAACGGACGATCCGCCGCGTCCTGGTTCTGGCCGCCGCCTGGCTGTTGCTCCTGGCCCCTCTGGCCGGCCGGATCGCCGCCCAGCCAGCCCCGACCGCCCCGGCGGCCGACGACCAAAACGATGATCCGCCCCGCCGGGACATCCATATGGGCAACACCGAAAACATGCGCATGGGCCGCAACGCCCAGGGCGACGTTATCATGGAAGTCCACGCGCCGCCGGAAAAAGATACGGACCAGCCCCCCGTGGGCCCGTTTTACATCTATCCCCAGGTGGGCATCCCCTTCGGCGGCCAGGGCAGACCGTCCATGGGCCAGACCGGACAGCGGCCAGGCTCCGGCATGCCCGGCCAAGGGATGGGCGTGCAACCGGGGCAAGGCCAGATGGGCCAGACCGGCCGGATGCCGGTGCGTCCGGGCCAGACGTCAAGCCCGTGGGGACAGTCGGGGCCGTCGCCAGCCACCGAGGACGGCACCGCCCCTTGACCTGAGAACAGGGAGCAAGCATGTATCCGGCCCAGTTATGGAAACGGCTGGCGGACGGGATGGTGCAATGCCGCCTGTGCGCGCATTTCTGCCGTCTGGGGAACGGGGATCGCGGCAAATGCGGCGTGCGCCAATGCGAGGACGGCGAACTCTATACCCTGGTCCACGACCGGGTGGCCGCCGTCAACCTCGATCCCGTGGAAAAAAAGCCCTTGCACCATTTCCTGCCCGGCAGCGTCACGTTGTCGTTCGGGACCATGGGCTGCAATCTGGCGTGCGCCTTCTGCCAGAACTACACGCTCTCCCAGCCGCCGCGTCTGGGGCAGCCCGTGGCCGGGGAAAAAATCAACCCGGAGGAACTGGTCCAGGCGGCCCTGTTAAACGGCGCGGCCTCCATCTCCTACACCTATTCCGAACCCACCGTTTTTTTCGAGCTGCTGTGCGAAACGGCCGATCTGGCCCACGCCAAGGGGCTTAAAAACATCATCGTTTCCAACGGATTTCAGAGCCCGCAGTGCCTAAGCGCCCTGGCCCCCCGCATCGACGCGGCCAATATCGACCTCAAGGCCATGAACCCGGATTTCTATGCGCGGATCTGCAAAGCCAGGCTGCCGCCGGTCCTGGCCAATCTGGTGCGGATGCGCAAACTCGGCTGGTGGCTGGAAGTGACCACCCTGCTCATCCCGGACATCAACGACGATCCCGGCGAGCTGCGGGAATTGGCCACCTTCCTGGTCCGGGAGCTGGGGCCGCAAACGCCCTGGCACATCTCGCGCTTCCACCCCGACTACACCATGCGCGACCGGCCGCCCACCCCCCTGGCCAGCCTGGAGCGGGCCTACGCCATCGGCCGGGAAGCCGGACTCACCTTCGTCTATGTGGGCAATGTGCTGGGAAACGAGCACAACGGAACCGCCTGCCCCCGCTGCGGCGAAATCCTCATCGAACGGACGGGATTCGCCGTCAATGCCGTGCGCACGGAAGGCGGCCGCTGCCCCCGCTGCGGCGAAGTCCTGCCCGGCGTGGGCCTGCCGTAGCGGCGGGGCGGACGCCCGCCCGCTCACTGCCGCACCTGCAAAAAGGTCTCCACCACCCGGGCCAGGGCCTCGGGGGACTGGAACATCAGCCAATGGCCGGCGTCCCGGAAGCGCACCAGCCAGGCACCCGGAATCAGGCCGGCCAACGTGAGACTCTGGTCCGGCGGCGTGACGGTATCCTCCTGCCCCACCACCAACAGCACCGCCTTGTCCAGGCCGGCCAGCCGGCCGCCGAAGCCGGGCCAACGGGCCAACGCCTCGGCCTGCCGCCGCACGATGTCGGGACGCGGCGGCAGGGCCGGCCTGGGGAGCTTTGCCACCGCGTCGGGATGGGCCGCGGCCCAGTCGCCGGGGAAAAGCTGGGCGGCGAAAGCGGCCGGCGTCATCCGGTTGAAGCCCTCGATGGCGGTCACCACCGGCCCGGGCTCGGCGGCCGCCCCGTAGGCCACCACCTTGTCCACCAGTTCGGGATGGGCAACAGCCAGCTCCAAGGCGGTCATCGCCCCCATGGACCACCCCAGGACATCGGCCCGGTCGAGGCGGAGGGCCGTCAGCAGGCCGGCGGCGTCAGCAGCGAAAAGACGCAGGGAAAAGGGCGCCGCCGAGGCGGTTGACGTCCCCATCCCCCGGTTATCCATGAGAATCACCCGATGCCCGGCCGCCAGGGCGGCAACGAGCGTCGGATCCCAGGTGTCCATGGTGCAGCCGTAGCCGGTAAGCAGGAGCAGCGGCTTGCCCTCGCCAAGCATCCGGTAGCCGAGGACCACGTCGCCCACGGCCACGGTTTGGACCGAATCGGTCTTTTCCGGCGGTTCCAGGCCGGCGGACCGGGCCGGAGCGGCGGCCGAAAGGACGACGGCCACCAGCAGGAAAAGCAGCGAGTCGCGCAACGCGCCCTGGCGCATGGGCAACACCTCCCGGGAAGACTCGGGCAAACGATGGCACCGTCTCCCGCGCCTGGCAACAGGCGGCGGAAGCGATGCCCGGGGGCGGCCAAGGAACGGCGTCCTTTCCCATCCCGCCCGGAAAGGGCCGCGTCCCGACCGAGGCCAGGGCGGGCGGCCTTGCGCTTTCGTCGGGAAGCGCTTTCCCGGGGATTTTTTTTGGCGTATGGCTTCGGGCAACCGGCGGTCGCCGGGGACGACCCATGACAGGAGGAACGCCTATGCGCGTCGGCTGTATCGGTCTCGGACACATGGGCAGCGGCATGGCGGCCAACATCATGCGGGCCGGCCATGCGGTGACGGTCTATAACCGGACAGAGGCCAAAACCGCACCCCTGGCCGCCCAGGGCGCCCGGGTGGCCGCCTCCATCGCCGAGGCCTGCGGCGGGGATGCCGTCCTGACCATGCTTTCCAACGACGACGCCGTCCGGGAAGTGGTCTACGGCCGGGGCGGGCTGCTCGCCACCCTGGGCAAGGGGGCGCTCCACATCGCCTCCAGCACCATCAGTCCCGCCCTGTCGCGACAACTCGCCGCCGACCACCAGGCGGCCGGGCAGCGTTTCGTGGCCGCCCCGGTCTTCGGCCGCCCCGACATGGCCGCCGCCGGCAAACTTTTCGTCGTGGCCGCCGGTCCGGCCGATGCCCTGGCCACGGCCGCGCCGGTCTTCGAGGCGGTCGGCCAGCGGACCTTCACCGTCGCCGCCGCGCCCGAAGCGGCCAACCTCGTCAAATTAAGCGGCAACTTTCTGATCGCCTCGGTCATCGAAACCCTGGGCGAGGCCATGGCCCTGGTGGGCAAGGCCGGCGTGGACCGAACGCAATACCTGGACATCCTGACCTCGACCCTGTTTGGCGCCCCGGTCTACAAGACCTACGGCACGCTGCTGGCCGAGGAAAAATTCACGCCGGCCGGTTTTGCCGCGCCGCTCGGCCAGAAGGATATCCGGCTGACCCTGGCCGCCGCCGAGGAACTGCGCGTCCCCATGCCCGTGGCCAGCCTTCTTCGCGACAGGTTTCTCACCTTGCTGGCCCATGGCGGCGAGGCCCTCGACTGGGCCGCCATCGGCCGGCTGGCGGCCGTGGACGCCGGCTGCGCCGGCTATCCGGACAAGTAGTTCCCGGAACTGGAGGAACGCATGGAAGCAATCACCATCCCGGCGGCCGATCTCACCGTCAGCCGCGTCGCCCTCGGCACCTGGGCCATCGGCGGCTGGATGTGGGGCGGCACCGACGAAGCCGCGGCCACCGCCACCATCCGCTCCGCCGTGGAGCGGGGCATCAGCCTGATCGACACCGCCCCGGTCTACGGCTTCGGCCGGTCCGAGGAAATCGTCGGCAAGGCCCTTTCCGAAGGCGGGCTGCGCCGCAAGGTCCGCATCGCCACCAAGCTGGGACTGGCCTGGAAGGACGGCAAGGTCTACCGCGATTCCCGGCCGGAGCGCATCCGGCGGGAGGTGGAGGATTCCCTCAAACGGCTGCGCACCGACGTCATCGACATTTATCAGGTGCACTGGCCCGATCTGGAAACGCCCATCGAGGAGACGGCCGCCGTCCTGGAGGCGCTCAGGCAGGAGGGAAAAATCCGGGCCATCGGCGTCAGCAACTATTCCCCGGCCCAGATGGAGACCTTCCGTTCGGCCGCCCGGCTGGACACCGTGCAGCCGCCCTACAACCTGTTCGAACGGGAAATCGAGGCCGACATCCTGCCCGACGCCGTGACCAAGGGCCTGGTCATGCTGTGCTACGGGGCGCTCTGCCGCGGCCTTTTGACCGGCAAGGTCACGGCCGACCGGGTCTTTCCCGGCGACGACCTGCGCCGGGTCGATCCCAAATTCCAGCCCGACCGGCGCCCCCAATACCTGGCGGCCGCGGCCGAACTGCAAGCCCTGGCCCAGAAGCGCTTCGGCGTCTCCCTGGCCGCCCTGGCCGTGCGCTGGCTGCTCGACCAGGGGCCGACCATCGCCCTGTGGGGCGCCCGCCGGCCCGACCAGCTCGATCCCATCGCCCAGGTCAGCGGCTGGCACATCGACGCGGCGACCCAAAAGGAGATCGACGCCATCCTGGCCCGGTGCGTCACCAATCCCGTGTCGCCGGCCTTCATGGCGCCGCCGGAAAAACGGCCGGCCGACTGAGCCTGTCGGCTGCGACAACGAAAAGGGCACCCGCGGGTGCCCGGGCACGTCCCCCCGGAGGCATGACGCCATGGTGCAGTGGAACGCGGTGCAATACCTGAAATTCCAAAACGAGCGGACCCAGCCGGCCCAGGATCTGGCCCAGCGGATACGGGAAGCGCATCCCGAAAAAGTCCTGGATGTCGGCTGCGGGCCGGGGAACAGCACCCGGGTCCTGGCCGACGTCTTTCCCGGGGCGGACATCCTCGGCATCGACGCCTCCCCGACCATGATCAAGGCCGCCGGCACGAACCATCCCGACCTCACCTTCAAACTCTGCGACGCCGGCAAGGAGCTGCCGAAGCTCGGCCGGGATTTCGACATCGTTTTTTCCAATGCCTGCCTGCAATGGGTGCCCAATCATCCGAAGCTGCTGCCGGAACTGCTGGGACTCCTCAATCCCGGCGGCATCCTGGCCGTCCAGATCCCCATGAACCAGGACGAACCCATCCACAAAATCATCCAGGATTTGGCCACAAGCGATTCCTGGCGGGAGGCCTTTCCCCATCCCCGGATTTTTTACACCCTGCCGCCCGGCCGCTACGTCGATCTGCTGGCGGAGATCGCGGCGGATTTCACCGTCTGGCAGACCACCTACTTTCATCGGCTGCGCTCCCATCAGGACATCCTGGAGTGGTATCGCGGCACCGGCCTGCGCCCCTATCTGGACGCCCTGCCGGACGCGCGCAAGCCGGCCTTCGAGGAAGCCGTCCTTTCGCGCGTCGTGGCCGCCTATCCGCTGCAAAAAAACGGCGAGGTCATTTTCCGCTTCCCCCGGTTCTTCTTCATCGCCATGGCCCGGACGGACGGGGCCGATCATGCGGCCTAGGCGGCGGCCATGGCCCCGGGTGTCGGCATGCTTTTAATCGGCACGCCCTGCTATGCCGGCACCGTCTCCGTGCCCTACCTGACCTCCCTTTTGGCCACGATCCGCCACTGCGAACAGGACGGCATCGAGGTGGAGCTCCAGCATCTGGCCGGGGAAAGCCTGCTGCCCCGGGCGCGGAATCTGATCGCCAACGCTTTTTTCCGGCGCCAGGAATTCTCCCACCTGCTTTTGATCGATCCGGACCTCAGCTTCCCGGCCGACGCGGCCGTGCGCTACCTGCGTTCGGGGCGGGACGTGGTGTGCGGCCTGCCGCCCTTGCCGCGCCTGGACGTGAACCGGCTGCGCGCTCTGGCCCGGGACATCCCCGACGAAGCAGCCGTGGCCGCCTCCCTGCCCTACCCGTTCGCGCCCCGGCCCGGCGCGGTCCCGGACGGAAGCGGCCTGCTGCCGGTCGCCTACGGACCGGCCGCTTTCATGATGCTCAGCCGCCGGGCCCTGCGCCGGATGGCGGAAGCCTATCCGGCCTTGCGCTACCGCCGCTCCTATGTGGACAGCGGCGACGCCCCGTACAAGAAATGGGCCTTTTTCGATCCGGTCATCGATTCCCGGACCCGCGAGTCCCTGCCCGAGGACTATGCCTTCTGCCGGCGCTGGACCGCCCTCGGCGGCGAAATCCATGCCGATGTGACCGGCACGTTCACCCGCTCGGGCGCCTACGCCTATACCGGCGATTACCGGACCTGGCTGACCGTCGCGGAAGGACGCGCGGCCCGGGACGGCCCGCTTTTTGACGGACGGCGGCCAGGGATGTAGACTCGTTGCGGCACCTACCCCCCCTTCCCCGGAGGATTCCCCACCATGTCGTTTCGGACCGTTCTCCCGCGCGACTGGCGAGGCCTTGGTCGCGATCTGTGCGCCGGCGTCGCCATCCTGGGCCTGGCCGCCTGTTCGTCCATGCCCAAGCAGTTCACGCCGGAAAAAACGCCGCCCTCCATCCTCGTTCCCGCCGCCCTGGCCGGAGTGACCGACGGACGCGGCCGGTTCCGGGAAATCTTTACGGCCGTGAAAACGGCCAGGGGGGCCGTCCTGCCCGATGCCCGGCCCGACGACGGCCAGGACGACCTGTGGCGCCTCGCCGGCGAGCCGGCCCCCACCGGCCGGCCGGTCGATCTGACGCCCTCCGGCGCCTCCCTGCGCGTGGTGATGGTGCCGGGACTGCTCGCGGAATGCGTGGCCGACAAATCCACCATGTTCGAGGACAGTCTGGCCAACCTGGAAGTCCAGGGCTACAAGACCGGCTACATCCAGACCCGGGGCCGCCAGAGCTGCGAGCGCAACGCGGCCATCGTCGGCGCGGCCGTCCGGCGCCTGCCGGGCCAGGAAAAAATCATCCTGGTCACCCACTCCAAGGGCACGGTGGACACCCTGGAGGCCCTGGTCGCGTCCCCGGAGCTGACCGAGCGGGTGGTGGCCGTGGTCAGCGTGGCCGGCGCGGTCAACGGCTCGCCCATCGCCGACGTCTTCCCCGAGTCCCTGGCCGCCATGCTCGAAAAAATCTCCCTGGCCAACTGCCCCAAGGGCGAAGGCGTCGAGGCCATGGACAGCCTGCGCCGCACCCGTCGTCTGGCGTGGCTGGCCGGCCACGCCCTGCCGCCAAACGTCCGGTTCTACTCCCTGGCCGCCTTTGCCCGGCCCCAAAACATCTCGACGGCGCTCAAGCCCTTCTTTCGCATCCTGGGCCAGACCGAGCCCCTCAATGACGGCCTGGTGGTGGCCTCGGACGCCATCGTCCCCGGGTCCACCCTGCTCGGCTACCCCAATGCCGACCATCTGGCCGTAGCCATGCCCTTCGGCAAGAAATCGCCCATCCTCACCGCCACCCTGATCACCCGCAACCACTACCCCCGGGCCGCGCTCCTCGAAGCCGCCGTCCGCTATGTGGAAGAGGATCTGCGGGGACACGGCCTGCTCCGCGACGACGGCAAGTAGGGGACGCAGAACGCCTGCGGCGGCCGGGGCCGGACGCCCGGCCGGCAGGCAGGCTGCCCCCGGCCGCCGCGCCCGGCCGACGGCAAAACCACGCGTGGGGGGAGTTTTTTTCGCCCTTTTCAGCCAGGGGACCCGGGACGCAGCCTCCCACTCGCTTTCAATAAGTCTCGGTCTTTTGTCTCTTTTTCTCCACTTGTCGGCAAAAAACATCCCCAGTACTCGCGACAAAAGCGTCGTCGAGTGGTTTTCGCTTGACACCCCACAGCGTTTGGTGGAGAGGATGTGGGAAATGGTGGTAAGAAGTGGTGAGCCACCACTGTGAGGCGTCGTGTTCAGAGGGCATTCCTTCCGCAGCCTGGACCCCAAGGGTCGGTTGATGCTCCCTCCCGAATATCGGGAGGAGATCCTGCACCATTCCCCGGAAGGACGGCTCATGCTGACCAATAATTTCGACGGAGCCATAAGCGGCTACCCCATGCCGGCCTGGGAAGAGCTGGAACAGAGCTTCCAGGCCGGGAACACGCTCGATCCCCGGATGCGCGACATCGAGCGCTTTTTCATCGCCGGGGCCATGGAAGTGACCGTGGACAAACAGGGGCGCATCCTTGTGCCGCCCCATCTGCGCACCCATGCGGCCCTGGACAGGGAACTGGTGCTGGCCGGCGTGGGCCGGCGATTCGAGATCTGGAACCAGGAGCGGTTCGAGGAGCGTCGGCGGCAGGTGGAACAGCGGTTCGACGAGGATTTGGCCGCCCTGGCCCAAAGCGGATTTACCTTGCGTCTCTAGGGATCGTGCGGTGGACACCGTCCCGAAGCATATTCCCGTCATGTTGCGGGAAGTCGTGGAAATCCTTGGTCTCAGGCCAGGGATGCGTATTTTGGACGCCACTACCGGCCTCGGGGGGCACACCGGGGGAATGCTCGAGGCGGTCGGTGGCCAGGCGAGGGTGCTGGGCCTCGATAGGGACAGGGAGGCCCTCACCGAGGCGGCGCGGCGTCTGACGCGGTTTGGCGAGGCGGTACGTCTGGTCCGGACGCGCTACAGCCGGTTCCCGGAAGTCCTTGGGGAGGCGGGATGGGAATCGGTGGACGCGGCTCTTTTGGACGCAGGCATGTCCTCGCTGCAACTGGATGCGCCCGAACGGGGGTTCGGGTTCGCGTCGGACGGACCGCTGGACATGCGCATGGGGGTCGAGGACGGCGGGGAGAGCGCCGAAGCCCTGGTCAATCGGGCATCCTTCGCCCGGTTGCGTGAGATCATCAGGAACTACGGCGAAGACCCCCAGGCCGGGCGCATCGCCCGGGCCATCGTGGCCGCCAGGGAGGAGGCCGCCATCACCACCACCGGGCAATTGGCCAAGGTGGTGGCGGCGGCCTACCCCGCCAAGTGGCGGGCCATGGCCAGGCAGCATCCGGCCACCCGGACGTTCCAGGCTCTGCGCATGGCGGTCAACGAGGAGTTGCAGGAGTTGGAGGCATTCTTGAGGGCTATCCCCGACTATCTGGCGCCCGGAGGACGGGTGGCCGTCATCTCCTTCCACTCCCTTGAGGACCGGCTGGTCAAACGCGCCTTCCGGCTGGAGGCCACCGGCTGCATCTGCCCCAGGGAACAGGTCGTGTGCGTGTGCGGGCACAAGGAACGGCTGCGCATTCTGACCAAAAAGCCCCTGATCCCGGACGAGGCCGAAATCGCGGCCAACTCCAGGGCGCGCAGCGCCAAGCTGCGGGCGGCCGAACGCCTCCGGGAACCGGACGGGACGGCCGGGGAGGAAGGGAAATGAGCTCGCTTTCCACGGAATGGGCCGTCTCCATGGCCTTTAGCGTCGTGCTGCTGCTCGTTTTCGGCCTGGGGCTGGTCTGGCTCAATATCGAACGGGTGGACATGGCCTACGAGATCAACCACACCCAACGCCTGATAGAGGATGCGGACGCCCTGACGGCCAAGCTCGACGTGGAGCGCAACACGCTGATTACCCCGGCCCGGCTGCGGGAATTGGCCAAGCAGTACAATCTCGGCCCGGCCCGGCCCGGCCAGATCCGCCGGGTGAACACCGCCGGCCAGGTGGAAGCGCCCGTGGGGGCGGATGAAGCCAAGTCCCAGGTGGCGGCGACGGCCTCGATCCCGCCGGTCGGGCAGATCCGGGCCAAACGGAAACGGTAACGGGCACCAAGAACGGTCATGCGCAGGATTGCCAGAGAACGCCAACAGAAAACGGTCCGTGACTGGAGCCGGCTCAAACTCACCAGCGTGGGGGTCTTTTTCTGTTGCCTGTGGCTCGCCCTGTGGGGCAGGGCCGCCTATCTCCAGATCGTGGCCGGACCGCAGCTGGCCAAGGACGCCAGCCGCCAGCACATGACCTCGGAAGTGGGCAAGGGGGCCCGGGGCGAAATCTATGACCAGGGCGGCCGGCTTCTGGCCAAAAGCGTGGAATTCGAGGCCGTCTACGCCCGGCCCAAGGACGTGACCGATCCCGACGCCACGGCGAGTTTTCTGGCCAAGCTGTTGCACATGAAGGATCAGCGCATCAAGAAAAAGCTGACCAGCTCCTCCCCCATGGTCTACCTGTCCTGGCGGGTGGGCGACCGTACCGCCGCCCGCATCCGCGAGGCCAATCTGCCGGGCATCTTCTGCAACAAGGCCTTCGGCCGCTATTATCCCAACGGGCATCTGGCCAGCCAGGTCATGGGCTTCGTCGGCGTCGGCGACGTCGGTCTGGAAGGCCTGGAAAAATCCTTCGATCCGGTGCTGACCGGACGGCAGGCCAAGTTCCCGGTCCAACGGGACGCCTCGGGCCGCCGCTTCTTCTGCAACCTGGACGGCCAGAATGCGGACGACATCAACGGTCACGACATCCGGCTGACCATCGACTCCCAGATCCAGTTCTTCGCCGAGGAGGAGCTGGAAAAGGCCGTCACCGCCAACCATGCCAAGGACGGGGTGGCCATTATCGTGCGCGTGGCCACCGGCGAAATCCTGGCCATGGCCAACTATCCCTTTTTCGATCCCAACGCCGGCCGCAGCATCAGTCCCCGCCTGGCCCGCAACCACGCCGCCCTGGACGCCTTCGAGCCCGGCTCCACCATGAAGCCCCTGCTCGTGGCCGCCGCGCTCCAGGAGCACACCACCCGCCCGGATACCGTCTACAATTGCGAAAACGGCAAATTCGCCCTGGCCGGCAAGATCATCAAGGACACCCACTCCTACGGCCTGTTGCCGGTCAACAAGATCGTCCGCTTTTCCAGCAACATCGGCGCGGCCAAGATCGGACTGCAGCTCGGCGCCGCGCGCCTGCATGCCTATTTCGAAAAACTCGGCTTCGGCCACCCGACCGGCTTGCCCATCCCCGGCGAGGCCAAGGGCATCATGCGCCCGGCCAAGGCCTGGTCCGTCCTGGACTTGGCCACGTCCTCCTTCGGTCAGGGCATCGCCGTCACCCCGGTGCAACTGGCCCAGGCCTTCCTCATCCTGGCCAACGACGGCGTCTACAAGCCGCTTAGGCTCGTGGCCGATCCGACGGACACCATCCCCGAACGCCAGCCCTACCGGGTCTTCGACGCCGACGTGGCCCGCACCGTGCAGCGCCTCATGCGCGAGGTGGTGCAGGAAGATCACGGCACCGGCCGCATAGCCATCATCCACGGTCTGGAAACGGGCGGCAAGACCGGCACGGCCCAGAAAGCCTCCCCGAACGGCGGCTACAGCAACCGCTACCTGGGCTCCTTCGTCTCCTTCGTCCCGGCCATCGCGCCCGAATTCCTCCTCCTGGTCATGATTGACGAACCCGAGCCCTGCCATTACGGGGGCGTGGTCGCCGCCCCGGCCGTCCGGGACATGACGATCCGGATGCTGTCCTATCTGGGGCGCATGCCCGAGGAGGCCATGGTCGCGAAAAATACGCCGCCGCCCCCGGCCGCCTGCGGTCCCGTGGCCACGGCGGTCACCCCTTCCTCGGCGGACAAGACGATCCTGGATATCGCCACCAAGGGGCAAGTCCCGCCGGCCGCCGGTTCTTCCGGCGGATCCTCCGTCCCCCAGGCCGTGCCGAACTTCTCCGGCATGCCCCTGCGCAAGGCGGTGGAAATCCTCATGAGCAAGGGAATCGTTCCCCGGCTGGAGGGGCAGGGCTTGGTTGTGACCAAACAGACACCGGCTCCGGGCATGCCCTGGCCGGCCGAAAACAAGACCGAATTCGTGCTCTGGCTGACCAGACCGTCCTGATGGTGAAGATGATGCCGCTGACGCAACAAGACACTGGCCGCCTGTCGGCCCTGATCGACCTGGTCCGCCGGGACAAGACGCCCGTAGCCGGCCATTCCGGCAAGGTTGTTCCGGGAGGGGTCTTCGTGGCCATCGCCGGCCCGAGCGTGGACGGGGCGCGGTTTATCCCCGACGCCCTGGCCAGGGGGGCGACCTGGATAGTGGCCGCCCCGGGAACGACGCTGCCCGCCGGAGCCGCGGCCACACTGGTGCCCGCCGCCAAGCCGCAGGAAGCCCTCGGCGCCCTGGCCGCCGCCCGCTACGCGACCGACCGGCCTAACCTGAAGCTCGTGGCCGTCACCGGCACCAACGGCAAGACCACGGTGAGCTACCTCATCGAACGCCTGGTCGCCGCCGCCGGCAAGCGGGTGGGAATTCTCGGCACCATCGGCTGCCGCTGGCCCGGCGTGTCCCGCCCCGCCACCCTCACCACGCCCGATTGCCTGACCATGCACCAGGATCTCGCCGCCATGGCCGACGCCGGCTGCGAGGTTGCCGTCATGGAGGCCTCGTCCCACGCCCTGGACCAGGACCGGCTGGCCGGCCTCGCCTTCGACGCCGCCGTGTTCACCAACCTGACCCAGGACCATCTGGACTACCACAAGGACATGGAGTCCTATTTCGCGGCCAAGGCCAAGCTTTTCCGGCGCTACGCCAAATCCGCCGCCGGCATGGTCATCGGCTACGACAACCCCTTCGGCCTGCGCCTTCTGCGCGAATTTCCGGACGCCCTGGGCTATGGCCTGGGCGTCCCGCCGACCGGCTTTTCCCGGCTGCTGGCCGGCCGCATCCTGACCGAGGGACGGGACGGGGTGCGGCTGGAAGCCGTCCTGGGCGACGCGCGCTACGACGTGACCTCGCCCATGCCCGGCCGGCACAACGCCGAAAACATCCTGGCCGCCCTGGGTACGGCCCTGGTGCTCGGCCTGCCGGCAAAGGTCGCCGCCGCCCTGGCCGATTTCCACGGCGCGCCGGGACGACTGGAACGCATTCCCAATCCCGAGGGCTTAACCGTCCTGGTGGATTACGCCCATACCCCGGACGCCCTGGACAACGTGCTCGGCGCGGCCCGGGAATTCACGGCCGGCCGGCTCTTCGTGGTCTTCGGCTGCGGCGGCGACCGGGACCGCACCAAGCGGCCCCGCATGGGCGCGGCCGTGGCCCGTTACGCCGACGTGGCGGTACTCACCTCCGACAACCCCCGCCACGAAGACCCCATGGCCATCATCGAGGACGCCAAACCGGGCTTGCACACGGCCCGGCAGGTGATTATCGAACCCGACCGCCGCCGGGCCATCGGCTTGGCCCTGGCCGCAATGCGGCCGGAGGACGTGTTGGTGATCGCGGGCAAGGGACATGAAACCACCCAGCAGATCGGCGACGTGAAGCACCCGTTTTCCGACGCCGCCGTGGTCAGGGAGCTCACCGGATGCGCATGAGCCTGTCGGACATCCTGACGGCCACCGGGGCCGTGGGCGACGTAGGGGAACGGGGCAACCCGCTCATCGAGACCGTCCGCATCGACAGCCGGGCCATCGTGCCGGGCTGCCTGTTCGTGTGCGTGCCGGGCGAGCGCCTGGACGGCCATCATTTCGCCGCCGAAGCCGTGACCAAAGGCGCCGCCGCCGTGCTGGCCGACCGTCCCCTGGCCGGACTGCCGGAAGGGACGCCCGTGCTGTTGGTGCGCGATACCGTGGTCGCCCTGGGCAAACTGGCCCAGGCCTGGCGCGAACGGGTCCGGCCCAAACTCGTGGCCGTGACCGGCTCGGCCGGCAAGACCACCGTCAAGGAACTCATCGCCGCCATTTTGAGCAAGGTCGGCCCGACAGCCAAAAACTACAAGAATTTCAACAATCATATCGGCCTGCCCCTGTCCATGCTCGAAGCCGGGGAAAAGGACGCCTTCTGGGTGATGGAAATCGGCATTTCCGCCCCGGGCGAAATGGAAGTCCTGGCCGCCATCGCCGAACCGGACGTGGCCGTCATCCACAACGTGGGACCGGCCCATCTCGAAGCCCTCGGCGACGTGGCCGGCGTGGCCGCCGCCAAGACGGAGCTGTTTAGGCATCTGCGCCCGGGCGGCATCGCCCTGGCCTCCATGGACTATCCCGAGCTGTGGGACGCCGCCCGGGCCGTGTGCCCGGAAGTCATCGGCCTTTCCACCCGGGGCCATCCGGCCCACTACCGGGCCAAATACCTGGGCGCGCTGCCCGAAGGACGCGGCCGGTTCTTCCTCAAGTTGCGCGATCTCGACCTGGAGGTCGAAACGACGCTGACGGGCATCCATTTCGCGGAAAACATCCTGGCCGCCGCCGCCTGCGCCCACCTGCTCGGTGCCGACGCCGAGGCCATCAGCGCCGGACTGGCCACGGCCGTCATCCCCGAACAGCGGTTTTTCTGCCGCCGCCACGGCTGCTACACCGTGATCGACGACACCTACAACGCCAATCCCCTGTCCATGCGCCGGGCCATCGAAGCGGCCACCGAGGCGGCCCATGGCCAGCCGCTGGTGCTGGTCCTCGGCGAAATGCGCGAGATGGGCCGGGAGGCCGAAACCGAACACGCCCGATTGGGCGAGCAGGCCGGAGCGTGCGGGGCCCGAGCCGTCTTTTTCCACGGCGAGCACGCCGCGGCCGTGGGCGAGGGACTCACGCGCAGCGGCTTTACCGGCGTCTTCGCCGCGGCCGACACCCCCGAGGCGTTCGTCCGCACCCTGGCCGGCATCGACCTGCCGGGCGGCGTCTTGCTGTTTAAAGGGTCGCGGGCCATGCGCATGGAGGACTATGTGACGGCCTTCACCCAGAGCATCCAGAAGGACGCGGAAGCATGATCTATTATCTGCTGGTGCCGTTTGCGGCGCATTTCGGCGCCTTAAACGTCTTCCGCTACATCACGTTCCGGTCCATCGCCGCCTTTTTGACGGCCTTGGTCCTCTCCATCCTTCTGGGACCGCGCACCATCGCCTGGCTCACCCGCATCAAGTGCGGCCAGTACATCAACGAGGATGTCCAGGCCCACAAGTGCAAGGCCGGCACCCCCACCATGGGCGGCCTGCTCATCGCCCTGTGTCTGGTCGGCAGCGTGCTTTTGTGGGGCGATCTGGCCAACGGCTACGTGTGGATGACCATTTTCGTCTATCTGGGCTTCGGCGCCCTGGGCTACGTGGACGATCACGCCAAGGTGGTCAAGAAACGCAACAAGGGACTATCGCCCAAAGGCAAGCTCCTGGGGCAGATCATCATCTCCGGCGTGGCCGCCGCCGTGCTGCTGTCCGACCCCGAATACTCCACCCGCCTGGCCGTGCCCTTTTTGAAGCACGTGCATCCCGACATCGGCTGGCTCTACTTCCCCTTCGCCATGCTGGTCATGATCGCGGCGTCGAATGCCGTCAATCTGACCGACGGCCTGGACGGGCTGGCCATCGGCCCCATGATCGTCAACGCCGCCATGTTCTCGCTTTTCGTCTACGTGGCCGGCCATGCCCAGATGGCCCGCTACCTGCAGGTGGCGCCGGTTTCCGGCGTGGGCGAGGTCACGGTCTTTTGCGGGGCCATGGCCGGGGCCGGACTCGGATTTCTATGGTTCAACGCCTATCCGGCCCAGATCTTCATGGGCGACGTCGGTTCGCTCTCGCTCGGCGGGGCGCTCGGATTCATCGCCGTTTTGTGCAAGCAGGAACTGCTGTTGATCGTGGTCGGCGGCCTGTACGTGGCCGAGACGGTCTCGGTCATCCTGCAGGTCGGCTACTTCAAGATGACCGGCGGCAAGCGGATTTTCCGCATGGCCCCGCTGCACCACCATTTCGAACTGATGGGCGTGCCGGAATCGAAGATCATCATCCGGTTCTGGATTCTTTCCATTCTGTTGGCCCTGGTGGGATTGGCCACCCTCAAACTGCGGTAGGCTCCCATGCGCGAAATGCTCCATACCGATCAACTGCGCGACCATCTGGCGGTGGTGGTGGGGGCCGGCACCTCGGGCCGGGCCGCGGCCAGACTGCTGGCGACGCTCGGCGCCACGGTGCGCCTGCTGGAAAAAAGGCCCGAGGCCGTCACCGAGGCCGTACGCCAGGAAGCGGCCGACGTCGGCTACGAACTCCGCCAAGGCGCACACGCACCGGCCGACTTCGACGGCGCCAATCTGGTGATCCCGTCGCCGGGCGTGCGGGCCGTCGGGCTGGCTCCCTACCTGCAAGGCTGCCCCGGAGCCCAGGTCGTTTCCGAACTGGAACTGGCCTCCTGGTTCGTGGACGCGCCCATCGTGGCCGTCACCGGCACCAACGGCAAGACCACCACGGTGATGCTGATAAGCCACCTGCTGGAGGGCACCGGCCGGCGGGTCTTTACCGGCGGCAACATCGGCACCCCGCTGTCGCACTACGTGCTGGCCGAGGAGCCGGCCGACGTGGTGGTGCTCGAGACGTCGAGCTTCCAGCTCCAGCTCGTCAAATCGTTTCGGCCCCGGGTGGCCCTTTTGTGCAATTTTTCGCCCAACCACCTGGACTGGCACGCCGACCTGGAAGAATACCTTGCGGCCAAGCTCAACATTTTCGCTGCCCAGCATCCCGAGGATACGGCCATCCTGCCGATGGCCATGCGCGAAACCCTGGCCGGCCGGCGCTTCACCCGGGCCGCCGTCACCTGGTTCGCCGCCACCGGCCGTTTCACCTGTCCGCGCCTGACCGGGGCGCACAACCAGGCCAACATGGAAGCGGCCTACCTGGCCTGCCAGCCGTTCGGAGTGACCGATGCCGCGGCCAAGGCCGGCTTCGCCAGCTTTGTCCCGGCCCCCCACCGCTTCCAGGTCATCGGCGAAAAGGGCGGCGTGCTTTTCATCGACGATTCCAAGGCCACCACCGTGACGGCCATGGAGGCGGCCATCCGCAGTTGCGAACGCCCGGTGCGGTTACTCGCCGGCGGGGTGTTCAAGGGCGGCGATCTGGCGGCCCTGATGCCGCTGTTCCGGGAAAAGGTGGCGGAAGTCGGGCTGTTCGGCGCCAACCGCGACGTCTTCGAGCAGGCCCTGGCCGGAAAGGTGCCGTTTTTTTACGAACCCACCCTGCGGGCAGCCGCCATCCGGCTTTTCGCCGCCGCCAAACCGGGGGACATCATCCTCCTGTCCCCGGCCACGGCCAGCTTCGACCTCTATCCGAGCTACAAGGCGCGGGGCCTTGATTTCCAGCAAATTTTCGCCGATCTCCCCGTCGCCGCCCGGGAAACGGAGGGGGACAAGGCATGAGCAGGGCCATCTCGGTCGGAAGAGAGACGCAGCAGCCGCAGGGCTCGTTCGATCTGTGGCTCCTGGGTTCGGCCATGCTCCTGGCCGGCTTGGGGCTGGTCATGGTTTTTTCCGCCAGCGGCGTCATGGCCGAACGGATGGTCGGCAACCGCTACTATTTCTTCCAGCGCCAAGCCCTCTTCGCCCTGGTCAGTCTCGCCATCATGGGCATCTTCGCCTGGATGCCGCGCCGGCTGCTCCACGGCCAGGTCTATCTGTGGCTGTTCGGCATCATCGGCCTTCTGGTCCTGACCCTGGTGCCGCCCTTTTCGGTCAAGGCCGGCGGCGCCCGGCGGTGGATGCATTTCGGCCCGGTGACGCTCCAACCCATGGAGCTGGCCAAGGTGGTGCTGGTCTTCTACCTGGCCTACTTCTTCAGCCAGAAGCAGAAAATGGTTCGGTCCTTTTCCGTGGGATTTATCCCGCCGGTCCTGGTGACCGGCTTCCTCGGCCTGATTCTCCTGTTGCAGCCCGATTTCGGCGGCGCGGTCTTTCTCGGCATGCTCTTTTTCTTCATGAGTCTGGTCGGCGGCACGCGGCTCACCTACCTGGCCGTGTCCCTGATGTTCGGTCTCGGGGCCATGGGCCTTTTGATCGCCTCCTCGCCCTACCGCTTCAAACGCTGGTTCGCCTTTCTCGACCCGTTCAAGGACCCGCAAAACGTCGGTTACCAGCTCGTGCAGTCCTTCTACGCCTTCGGTTCGGGCGGCATCACCGGCGTCGGCTTCGGGGCCGGCAAACAGAAGCTCTTCTACCTGCCCGAGGCCCACAACGACTTCATCATGGCCGTGGTCGGCGAGGAACTGGGATTCATCGGCATGTCCCTGGTGTTTCTCTGCATCGGCATCCTGCTGTGGCGCGCCTTCCGGGTGGCCCTGGCCCAGGACGACCTGCGCGACCGGTTCACGGCCTACGGCATGGCCCTGGTGCTCGGCCTCGGTTTTCTGCTCAACCTGGCCGTGGTGCTCGGCTGCGTGCCGCCCAAGGGCGTGGCCATGCCCTTTTTGAGCTACGGCGGCAGCAACCTCCTGGCCTGTTTCCTGTGCGTCGGCGTGCTGCTCAATCTTTCCAGGAGCTCGCGGTCATGATCCGACTCGTTCTCACCACCGGCGGCACGGGCGGCCACATTTTTCCAGCTCTGGCCGTGGCCGAGGCGGTAAAGCGGCTTGAGCCGACGGCCGAGGTGCTCTTCGTCGGCGGCGGCGGCCCCGAGCGCGAGCTGGCCACCAAGGCGGGACTGCCCTTCGTGGGACTGCCGGCCAAGGGTGTTTTCGGCCGGGGGATCCGCGCCCTGGCCGCCCCCTTCTGGATGGCCAGGGCCTTTGGCCTGGCCGCCCGGCTGCTCCGGCGGGCCAAACCCCAGGTGGTGGCCGGCTTCGGCGGCTATGCCGGCTTCATCCCCGTGGCCACGGCCCGGCTTTTGGGCATTCCCACCGCCATCCACGAGCAAAACAGCGTCCCGGGCGTGACCAACCGGCTGCTCGGCCGTTTCGTGGACCGGATCTTCATCACCTATCCAGACCGGGACCATGCCTTTCCCCTGGATCGGACCATCCGGCTCGGGAATCCGATCCGGCACGAAATCGTCGCCGCCACGGGGCCTCACGCCGTCGGCCGGCGCCACTTGCTGATTCTCGGCGGCAGCCAGGGCGCCCGGGCCATAAACGATGCCGCCCTGGCCGCCCTGCCCCGGCTGCTGGATGCCGGCGTCAAGGTCCGTCTCCAGGTCGGGCGGGCCGATTTCGAGCGCGTGGGCCGGCTGGCGGCCGGGCTGCTGCACGACCGGTCCCGGTTGGGCGAAGAGCCGGAACTGGTGATCGAAAATTTCATCGAGGATATGGCCGACGCCTATGCCTGGTCCGATCTGGTCCTGGCCCGGGCCGGCGCCACGACCCTGGCCGAGGTGACGGCGGCCGGGAAGCCCGCCATCCTGATCCCCTTCCCCTTCGCCACCCACGACCATCAGGCGGTCAACGCCGCCTTTCTGGGCGAATCCGGCGCGGCCGTGGTCATCGCCCAGGAGGCCCTGCCGGGCCATGATCTGGCGGGCGAAATCGACAACCTGCTGTCCGACCCCGAGCGCCTAGCCGCCATGGGCGCGGCGGCGAGCGCCCAGGCCATGCCCCGGGCCGCGCACGCCATTGCCGCCGCCCTGCTCGACCTGGCTCTCGAAAAGGGAGGCGAGAGATGATCGAACCCCTGTCCAGCCCGCCTCGCATCCCCCGGGCCATGCAGACCAAAGTCAAAAAGATCCACATGATCGGCATCGGTGGTTCGGGCATGAGCGGCATCGCCGAAGTGCTTTTGAACCTCGGCTACGAGGTGTCGGGCTCGGATCTGGCCATGAGCCAGGTCGTCCGGCGCCTGGGCGGCCTCGGGGCCACCATTTCCATCGGCCATGGCCGGGAAAACGTGGGCGCGGCCGACGTGGTGGTCAAATCCACGGCCGTGGCCGCCGACAACCCCGAGGTGCTGGCCGCCCGGGAACGGGGCATTCCGGTCATCCCCAGAGCCGAGATGCTGGCCGAGCTGATGCGTCTGCGCACCGGCATCGCCGTGGCCGGCACCCACGGCAAGACCACCACCACCTCGCTTCTGGCCACCATTTTCACCGAGGCCGGCTACGACCCGACCGTCATCATCGGCGGCCGCTTAAACGCCTACGGGGCCGGCGCCCGGCTCGGCGCCGGGGAATACCTGATCGCCGAGGCCGACGAATCCGACGGCTCGTTTCTGTGCCTGTCGCCCATCGCCGCCGTGGTCACCAACGTGGACGCCGACCACCTGGACCACTACCCGGACCTGGCCGCCATCGACGACGCCTTCGTCGCCTTTTTAAACGGCCTGCCGTTCTACGGCACGGCCGTGGTCTGCCTGGACGATCCGGGCGTGGCCCGCATCCTGCCCCGGGTGAACCGGCCCACCCTGACCTACGGCCTTTCCGACAAGGCCCGGCTGCACGGCCGGATCGTCTCCTGCGGCGCCCAGAGCGTGTTCGAGGTCTTCCTGGACGGGACCTCGCTCGGCGAACTGAAGCTGGCCCATCCGGGGCGCCACAACGTGCAAAACGCCCTGGGGGCCATCGGCGTGTCCCTGGAGGCCGGCATCGCGCTGCCCACCATCGCCGGGGCCCTGGCCCGGTTCGGCGGCGTGGGCCGGCGCTTCGAAATCAAGGGCGAGCGGGACGGCGTGGTGGTGGTGGACGACTACGGCCACCATCCGGCCGAAATCCGGGCCACCCTGGCCACGGCCCGAACCGTCTATCCCGACCGGCGGCTGGTGGTGGCCTTCCAGCCCCACCGCTTCTCGCGCACCAAACTTTTGTTCGGGCAGTTCTGCACCTGCTTCGATACGGCCGACGCCCTGCTTTTGACCGAGATCTATCCGGCCAGCGAGGCCCCCATCCCCGGGGTGAGCAGCGAAAGCCTGGCCCAGGGCATCCGGCAGGTGAGCCGGACCCAGGTGACCTATTTCCCGAATTTCGCCGCCATGCAGGCGGCCCTGCCCGGCATCCTGCGCCCGGGGGACGTGCTTTTGACCCTGGGAGCCGGCAGCATCTGGCAGGTGGGCGTCAATTATCTGGAGGCCGGCCATGGCGCTTGAGGTGCGGCCCGGGCCGCGCTTAGCCGAGCGGACCACCTTGCGCCTGGGCGGGCACGCCCTGGCCGAGGTCGTGCTGCACGCCCCCGAGGACGCCGAAGGACTGGCCGCGACCCTGGCCCGCCTCGGCGGCACGCCCTTCGTTGTCGGCGGCGGCAGCAACATCCTGGCCCGGGACGGCGAACTGCCCCTGGTGCTGGTGGCGCCGCGCATCACGGGCCAGCCGGAGACCCTGCGCCAACGCTTCGGCGGCATGGTCCGACTTCGGGTCGGGGCCGGGGTCAAGCTCCACCGCTTTACCGCCTGGATGGCCACCCAGGGACTCGCCGGCCTGGCGAATCTGTTCGGCATCCCCGGCACCGTGGGCGGTGCCATAGCCGGCAATGCCGGCGCCTACGGCGGCGAGGCCTGCGCGCCGCTGGCCCGCCTGCTGGTGTGGACGCCCGAAAACGGCGTGCGCTGGATCGGGCGCGACGGGTTTGCCGCCGGCTACCGGCGCTTCGCCCTGGCCGGCGACCCGCAACTTTTCCTGGTGCTGGCGGCCGAGTTCGACAGCGATATCGACGAGCCCATCGACATCCGGCGGGGCATGATCGAACACGTGCGCCGGAAACGGGCCAGCCAGCCCATCACGGCGGCTTCGGCCGGCTGCATCTTCAAGAATCCGGAAGGGACCTCGGCCGGCCGGCTGCTGGACGCGGCCGGATTTCGAGGGAAGCGGCGGGGCGGCATGGCATTTTCCCAGGTCCATGCCAATTTTCTGGTCAATCAGGGAGGCGGCACGGCCGCTGAGGCCTTTGCCCTGATCGAGGAGGCGCGGGAAGCAGTCAGGCGTACAAGTGGTCACGAACTCGAACTGGAAGTGAGGGTCGCGCCATGAACGTCAGGGCGGGAACGCTGTCCGGCCTGGGGCTCTCCGGGAGCAAACGACGCCGCAACGGCTACGGCGTGGTCATGCCCAAGGTGACGGTGAAAAGCCGCGTCGTCAAATCCCGGAGCAACCGCAACCGCAGCACCTATCGCAGCGGTCCGGGCCTTTCCCTGCCGGGGGTCAGCCTCGGCGGTCTGGGGCGGTTTTTCACCCGGGCCGTGTCCCTGGCCTTCTGCTCGGCCCTGGTGTTGACCGTCAGCGTGGGGCTTTTGGCCGGCTATCGGTGGCTCACCACCATCAACTATTTCGCCCTGCAAAACGTCACCGTCACCGGCTGCTCCCGCCTGTCCGAGGACCATATCAAGGAAGCGGCCGGGCTCACCCCGGGCGCCAACGTCCTGGCCCTGTCCATGGACCGGATGCGGGCGGCCATCACCCGGGAGCCCTGGGTCGATTCGGTGGTGATCAGGCGGATGCTGCCCGGGTCCATCTCGGTGGAAATAAAGGAAAAGACTCCCTCCTATCTTGTGCAGTATCAGGGAACGCTCTATTACGCCGACGAAGGCGGGCGCATCATCGACAAGGTGGAACCGGGCCAGTTCGTGTCCCTGCCCCAGATCGAAGTCGAAGCCGGCATGGAGAAGCATCTTTCCCTGCTGGCCGATCTGCGGCAAGCCATCGTCGAGCACCGCGTGCCGTTCGAGCTGGGACAAATCGCCTGGCTGCGCCTTAGCTGGGCGCGCGGGCTTGAAATTCAACTGATGGATTCCGGAATTTTGCTGTGTCTGGGGTCCCGGGAATGGGAACGAAACCTCTCCCGGATGAATTTGGTGTGGTCGGATCTGCGCCGACGTGGCGAGCTCAATAAGATTGCGCTCATCACCGCCGAGGGGGATAAGGTCTGGGTCGAGAAACGCGGCGCTTCGGGGGAGGCACCGCAAGGCTAACGGCAGCGGATTCCCGAACCGGCGGAAGGAACAAATGCGTTTCCAGTCAGGCGAATAGGTTCCTTTCCAGAGAGAATTTCAGTAGTTTGCCGGGCGGGACGGAGATGGCGCGGAGACGGTCGCAAGACCATGCGAGAGGTTATTTTCAGGGAGCGGTTTATGGCCAGGTCGGAACTTATTGTCGGGCTCGATATAGGCACCACCAAAATCTGCGTGGTCGTGGGCGAACTTTCACCCGAGGGCGTGGATGTCGTGGGCATCGGCACCAGCCCTTCCACCGGACTGCGTAAAGGTGTGGTCGTCAACATCGAGCAGACCGTGCAGTCCATCAAAAAGGCCCTGGAAGAGGCCGAGCTCATGGCCGGGTGCGAAATCCGCTCGGTCTACGCCGGCATCGCCGGGAGCCACATCAAGGGCTTCAACAGCCATGGGGTCATCGCCGTCAAGGGCGGCGAGGTCGGCCCCCGGGACATCGAGCGGGTGATCGACGCGGCCAAGGCCGTGGCCATTCCGCTCGACCGGGAGGTCATCCATATCCTGCCCCAGGAATTTATCGTCGACGACCAGCGCGGCATCGCCGATCCGCTGGGCATGGCCGGCGTGCGCCTGGAAGTGCGGGTCCACATCGTGACCGGCGCCGTCACCAGCGCCCAGAACATCATCCGCTCCTGCCACCGGGCCGGGCTCGACGTCTCGGACATCGTGCTCGAATCCCTGGCCTCGTCCAAGGCGGTCCTGACCGCCGAGGAACGCGAGATCGGCGTGGCCCTGGTCGATCTCGGCGGCGGCACCACCGATCTGGCCATCTTCGCCAACGATTCCATCAAGCACACCGCCGTGCTGGCCCTGGGCGGCACCAATTTGACCAACGACATCGCCTTCGGCCTGCGCACACCCATGGCCTCGGCCGAAAAGATCAAGATCAAGTACGGCTGCGCCCTGGCCGAAATGGTGCCGAAAGACGAGGTCATCGAGGTGATGAGCGTGGGCGGCCGGGAGCCCCGCCGCCTTTCCCGCCAGGTGCTGGCCGAGATCTGCGAGCCGCGCGTGGAGGAGATGCTGGCCCTGGTGGACCAGGAACTCATCCGCTCGGGCATGAAAAACCAGATCGGCGCCGGCGTGGTCCTGACCGGCGGCACGGCCCTGATCGAAGGCATCCAGGAGCTCGGCGAACAAATTTTCAACCTGCCCACGCGCATCGGCTACCCGGACAAGGTCGGGGGCTTGAAAGACGTGGTCAACAGTCCCATGTACGCCACGGCGGTGGGACTTTTGATGTTCGGCGCGGAAAAGGAGGGCGTGGAACAGCGCTTCCGCATCCGCGACGAAAATGTCTTCAACCGCATTCTGGGGAGGATGCGGAAATGGTTCGTGGACGTGAAATAGTCCACGGGAGGCTTCTTTTTTCGGGGGATAACCAGGGAGACCGTTAGGGGGAGCAATACTATGGAATATCAAGAAGTTGAAACCGGATCCAACGCCCGCATCAAGGTTGTGGGTATCGGTGGCGGCGGCGGCAATGCCGTGGAGAACATGATCTGCTCGGCCATGTCCGGCGTGACCTTCATCACGGCCAACACCGACATCCAGGCCTTGCAGAAATCCCAGGCCGAGTACCGCATCCAGCTTGGCGAAAAACTCACCAAGGGCCTCGGCGCCGGCGCCAATCCCGACGTGGGACGCGACGCCGCCCTGGAGAGCATCGACGCCATCCGCGAAGCCATCGGCGATTGCGACATGGTGTTCGTCACCGCCGGCATGGGCGGCGGCACCGGCACCGGCGCCGCCCCGGTCATCGCCCAGGTGGCCAAGGAAGTCGGCGCCCTGACCGTGGCCGTGGTCACCAAGCCCTTCTATTTCGAAGGGAAAAAACGCCTGCTCTCGGCGGAAAAAGGCGTGACCGCCCTGCGGGATACGGTGGATTCCATCATCACCATCCCGAACGACCGGCTGCTGTCGCTGGCCTCCAAGAAGGCCACCTTCCTGGAAATGCTCAAAAAGGCCGACGAAATCCTCTATTTCGCCGTCAAGGGCATCTCCGACCTCATCATGGTGCCGGGGCTCATCAACCTCGACTTCGCCGACGTCAAGGCCGTCATGAGCGAAATGGGGCTGGCCATGATGGGCTTCGGCACGGCCCGGGGCGAATCCCGCGCCCGCGAGGCGGCCCTTAAGGCCATCACCAGCCCGCTTTTGGAAGACGTCACCATCGACGGCGCCAAGGGCGTGCTGATGAACATCACCTGCGGCCCCGATCTCACCATCGAGGAAGTGGACGAAGCCGCCTCGACCATCACCGAGGCCGTGCATGAAGACGCCAAGGTCTTCTTCGGCACCGTCTTCGATCCCGACGCCACCGACGAGATGCGCATCACCGTCATCGCCACCGGCATCGAGTCGTCCATGGCCCGGGACGGCGCGCCCCAGGCCAAGCGCGAGGAAGCCAAGCCCGTGGACGTCCTTACCAGCCTGGCCCGGCCCAAGCCGACCACCCCGCCTCCCGGCGGCCCCGGTGGCGGCGCCCAGAGCCCGCGCAGCGTGCGGGTCTTAAACAACCAGGGCAACGACTACAATATCCCGGCCTACCTGCGCAAAGGCGGCAAGAAGGGCGGTCCCGAGGCGGCCCTGTCCCAGTCGTCCCCCATCAAGCCCCAGCCCGTGGGCGAGGAGGAATTCATCTTCGACGAAGAGGAATTCGAAATCCCCTCGTTCATCCGGATGCAGGCCGACTAGGAGCCGGGAGGGACGCGATCCCTCCTGGCGGACCTCCCCGCCGGGGGGAAGCATTCCACTCCCCCCGGCCCCCCTCGCCGGGGAACGGGGGAGGGAGGGGTATTGAGCGAGCGGCGACGGGAAGACATTTACTTCGGATTGGAACGACCGCTCGTCCGGGACTGGGGCGGCCGGCTCGCCGTGGCCCTGGTCGTGCCGGGCGATACCGGACTCGCCCTGTCGGCCCTGGGCTGGCAGGCCGTGTGGAATCTCCTCCAAAAAGACGCGACCCTGGCCGTGGAACGGGTGTTCTGCCGGCCCGGCCAACCGCCGTTGGCCGAGGACTCCGGCCGTCCCCTGGCCGATTTCCCGGTCATCGCCTTCTCCCTGGCCTATGAGGAAGACTATCTCACGGCGGTGGCCGCCCTGGATGCCGCCGGCATCCCCCCGGCCGCGGCCGACCGCTCCGGCTTCCCCATCCTGCTCGCCGGCGGGCCGCTGGCCTTTTTAAACCCCACACCCATCCTGCCGGCCCTGGACATGCTCTTTGTCGGCGAGGCCGAGGCCGGGCTGGCCGAGGTCATGGCCGGCCTCCGGCAGGCCGCCCTGGCCGGCGCGGACAAGGCCGCCTGCCTGGCCGCCGTGGCCGGAAACCCGGGCGTACTCCTCCCCGGCCGCACGGCCCTGCCGGTCAAACGCCTGCGGGCGACCGATCCGACCGCCCCGACCCTCCTGGCCGATCCGGCCCATTCCTGCTTCGTCTCCGGCCATGCCGCCTTCCGCGACATGTTCCTGGTCGAAATCAACCGCGGCTGCCCCTACGGCTGCCGCTTCTGCGCCGCCGGCTACATCTACCGGCCGCCCAGGCAGGCCCGACTGGCGGACCTCGAACGCCTGATCGAGGATGTCTCCCCCCGCAAGGTCGGCCTGGTCGGTACGGCGCTCACCGACTGGCCCGACCTGCTCCCCTTCCTCGCCTGGTTGCGCACGCGCAAGACCAAGTTCTCCCTGGCCTCGATCCGGGCGGACGGGCTCTCGCCCGCACTCATGACCTTGCTGCGCGAAGCCGGCCTGCGCACCCTGACCCTGGCCCTGGAAGCCCCGAGCGAACGCCTCAGGCTGGCGGCCAACAAGCACTTGGCCGTGGACGACCTTTTGCGCGCCGTGGCCCTGGCCGGAAAATACGGCGTCAACCATCTGAAATTCTACCTGATCGTCGGTTGGCCCGGCGAGACACCCGAGGATTACGCCGCCCTGCGGCCGCTTCTGGCCGCTGTGGCGGCGGCCGGCGGCATCGGCGTCGGCAAGCGCGGCGTGGCCCACGCCACCCTCTCGGTCAATCCCCTCGTGCCCAAACCCTTCACCCCCATGCAGTGGGCGCCCATGGCTTCCGAAGCGGCCATCGAAACGGCCTACGGACTGATCCGCGAGGCGGTCAAACCGCTGAAGGGATTCCGGGTGGAGGTGGAGCCGGCTTCCATGGCCCGCTTGCAGGGGCTCCTCGCCCGGGGCGACGAACGCCTCTTCCCCATGATCGTCAGCGCCGCCCGGGGCGACGGCCTGCGCCGGGCCCTGGCCGCCTGGGACGGCGACATCGGCTGGTACCTGGACCGCGAACGCCCGGCCGACGAAACCCTGCCCTGGGAAATGATCGACGTCGGCGTCTCCCGGCAGGTCCTGTGGCGCGAATGGCAGCGCTACCGCCAGGGCCTGGGCACCGCCAAATGCCCGCCCGCCGGCTGTGCGGCCTGCGGCCGATGCGACGCTGCGCGGTAGGCGGGGAAACGGCAAAGAAGCCTCCGGCGGCCGGGGGGCATGATGCCCCCCGGACTCCCTGGCACCGGGGGGATAAAAAGGCTGGGCTAGGCGGGGGAAAGATGGTCCACGGATCAGGGGGCCTGGGGGGAATGATTCCCCCCAGCAGGTCCAGGGCAGCGCCCTGGACCCCGGAGGCGGGGAAACGGCAAAGAAGCCTCCGGCGGCCGGGGGGCATGATGCCCCCCGGACTCCCTCGCACCGGGGGGATAAAAAGGCTGGGCTAGGCGGGGGAAAGATGGTCCACGG